>JAABUN010000081.1_pt1 | contig 214419 bp, 179 predicted proteins | sample 5559311 | NCBI WGS metagenome assembly JAABUN01 (sample SAMN10711877, study PRJNA513370) | rock metagenome | isolation source: Antarctica rocks | place: Antarctica: Victoria Land, Siegfried Peak sud | reverse complement strand
GCGCTAAAAGAGCAAAAATCAAAACCATTTAAGCAAATTAAATTTGTAGTACACAAGCCGCCAATCAAAAAAACTGAAACCCATACTAATGCTCAATTTCTGTTAGAGTAGCTGCAATGTGGGTTAATAAGTTTCCTCCTGATTGCTGATAGCTAACTGCTAATAGCAAAAGCGTCCATTCATAAATACTATTGTAATGTTAAGTATAAATTGAAGTATTCGCTATCAGCCGTCAGCTATCAGGTATCAGGAGGAAACTTAATACACATTGATTTGCTGACTGCTGATAGCTGACGGCTGAAAGCAGAACGCGTCAATTTAGGTTAACTTAACACTTTAACACTACATCAGTTTCTTTGCCTCGTAACTTAAAGCTTCAGAAACAATTGTATGCAGCGAAGTTTTTGGATTTTCCATCAGTAATTGCATAAGGCCTTTGTTAAGGTCTGCGCCGCTGGCAGATTCTGGTAAAAAAGAAGATACCTGGTTTATAATCATAATATTCTGCTCTTTCAAATTACTTATGGCATCCCATGCTGGCGGACTCACATAAATCTGTTGTGTGATATTATGATCAAATTCCTGTTTTATCATTTGGGTAAGGAGGACTTGCATTTCTTTAGCGCTGACACCTGTTTGATTGACACGGCTGACGAGGTTAGGCAATGCGATACGGTCTGCCAGCAATACCAATCTTTCATATGCCTGCAGCTTTATGGGTAACAGGTTATCCGAATCACTTGCAGTAATGGGATTTTCAGATGCTTTTTTTTCTTTGAAATATGTAAACAGGTACAGGCTTCCTAGTCCAACCACGATGATTACCGCGCAAATCGCCACTGTAGATACTTCCATAGCTGATTGTTATCAGGCAAATTTAACGGCTTCATCGTTACGGTTTGTTTAAATATGTGGTATAGTTATTCAGTTCTGAACCGGCAGGCACCTTCTTTGTTATAAGTACACTAATGTCATGTCAAGTATAAAATGTCGTATTAATGCTATCAGCCGTCAGCTTTCAGCGATCAGGAGGAAACTTAATACACATTGATCTGCTGACCGCTGATAGCTGATTGCTGATAGCAACATTTAAAAACATTTTATAGCTGACATGACACTGGATTGTATGTATTTTTACAAATCAAGTGTTTTAATAATTGAAAATAATATGATAACAGCAATAAGTGCACCTGTAAGCCTGACTGAAAACGCGGTTAGAGAAATCAAAAGACTTTTGAACGAAGAAGGATTTGACCATTCGCAGGTATTGAGAGTAGGTGTAAAAGGGGGTGGATGCTCGGGTATGACCTATGTTTTAGGATTTGATCATAAAACAGAGACAGACGATGAATTTGAATTAAATGGTATTTCCTGTGTGATGAATAAGGCACACGCTATTTACCTGATGGGTATGGAAATAGACTGGCAGGGTGGGCTTAATTCCCGTGGGTTTACTTTTTCAAATCCCAATGCGAGTAAGACATGTGGTTGCGGGACGTCTTTTGCAGTGTAGAATAATGTATAATAAATATTAGAAGGTTGGTCAGGAACCTGCCGCCACGCAGATATTATTTTTATATAAAATTGTTGAATCCTTAACTTAATAACATTGCCTTTGGGGTTATCAGGACAATCATCAAGAATTTTTAAGCTGTTTTAAACAATAATATTGCAGCATAAGTTGCCAGTAAGCCAATGATCAGGCTTCCCATGGCATAAAGGAAGAAATACAAGTAGTTGCCGGATTTTAATAAGGTTAGGCTATCGAGAGAAAAAGTAGAGAAGGTAGTAAAGCCACCACAAATGCCGGTTATAAGAAACAGCCTTGTTTCAGAAGATATAATATGTTGTTTTTCAGCAAAAGCGTAAAAAATGCCAATCAAAAAGCAGCCCAGAATATTTATTGAAAAAGTGCCGAAAGGAAAAACCGAAGGATAACGTTTAGAGATGGCAAGATGCATTAGATAACGCATGACGCCACCAATTCCACTGCCTGCAAATACAACAAGAACAGCTTTCATTAATTGTTAATGGTTAATTGTTAACGGTAAGTCGCTGAAAGTTAAAGGCTGACATTTGACAGCTTTTTCAATGAATATCCTTTAGATCCACCAGCCATTCGCCATTTACCCTAACAATTTTAATTGTAGTGGTATCCTTGGTTTCAAAAGTATTGGTATACACGAAGTTTACGGTAGAATCATTTTTCGGTTCTACTTTTATAGCAATGATGCTGGCATCTTTATAGCTGACCTTATCTTCAGTAGAGCGCCTGTTATAATCCTTCTTCCATTTATCCAGCAACATAACATTTGTGTTAGTAGAATCATTCAACAAATAAAATCGCGCTTTTTCATAATTACCATCAAGAGAAGCCCGGATAAATTCCCTGCCCGCATCCTGGGCATCTTCTGCCTTTTTATAAGCCTTCTCATTATTACAGGAAATAAAACCGGCTGTTAAAAATAATACGGGAATAAATGATTTCATGAGGTATGAGGTATGAGGTATGAGGTATGAGGTATGAGGTATGAGGTATGAGGTATGAGGTATGAGGTATGAGGTATGAGGTATGAGGTAAGCAGTTGCGCCGGTAAATATACAATAATCAATATACAATAAACGATATTTAACTAAGCAAAGACCTTATTTAAAGGTTCTTTATTGAGGATTGATTATTGATTATTTTCTTATCCAAGGATAATAAAAATTTAATCAAAGTCTTAAAAGCAATAAGCTCAAAACCTCATACCTCACACCTTATACCTTATACCAGGTTAACGCTCATGAGGTTGTTCCTTAAGCTTTTCCTTTTCATAAGCACGGATGATAGCCTTTACAAGCCTGTGCCTTACCACATCTTCTTCATCCAGTTCAATATGAGCGATGCCATCAACTCCCTGTAAAATACGAACCGCTTTTTCCAGTCCGCTTCTTTGATTCTTGGGAAGATCCACCTGTGTCATATCACCTGTTATAATAGCCTTGGCATTAGGACCAATACGCGTCAGGAACATTTTAATCTGCAGATCGGTGGCATTCTGTGCCTCGTCTAATATGATAAAGGCATTGTCCAGGGTACGTCCACGCATATAAGCAAGGGGTGCTATTTCTATAGTGCGGGTACTCATATAATAACCCAGCTTATCTGCAGGAATCATATCATCCAGCGCATCGTACAACGGACGTAAGTAAGGATCGATTTTTTCTTTGAGGTCACCGGGTAAAAAGCCGAGGTTTTCACCCGCTTCCACTGCCGGACGTGTTAAAATAATCTTCTTGATCATTTTGTTTTTCAAAGCCCTCACTGCAAGGGCTACTGCAGTATAGGTTTTACCGGTACCCGCGGGGCCAATAGCAAAAACAATATCATTTTTCTCGGTGGCATTAACCATCCGTTTCTGGTTGACCGTTCTTGCCCGTACAGTTTTGCCATTAGGTCCAAAGACCAGGACTTCATTAGGGTTACGGTCTACAAAATTATCAACAACTTCCGCATCATCACCACCTCCAAGCATCTGCTCTAGGTAACCTTCCGTCAGGTGACCGTTACGCTGCAAATACTGCACTACCAGGTTGATTTTGTCTTTAGCGGTTTCCACCTGTTCAGGTGAGCCACTCAATTTGAGCTGAGTACCCCTTGATAGTATTTTCAGCAGTGGGAATTTTTTTTTCAGGATATCCAGTTTGCCGTTGTTTACTCCAAAGAACTCAGTAGGATTAACGGTTTCGAGATTAATAATAGTTTCTGTCAATTAAAGCGGATTTAAATTCATCAAAACAATTTCTGCAGCACCATCAATGCACTCCCTGCACGTACGGCTTATATTCAAATATAAATAATAGCCCCTGAAAATATTAAGGAACTTATTCACAACGGGTAAACATCTCCAGATAGTATTTGGTTCGAAGTTTTTTATAACTCTGTGGTTATAATTTCATTACAAAGGAACAACTTCAAGAAACAAAGAAATTCACAAGCATTACCCCGCCTAATCCCATAATAGCAACTATAGTTTCCATAACGGACCAGGAACGAAGGGTATCTTTTATGGATAGATTAAAATATTCTTTGAACAGCCAGAACCCGCCATCGTTTACATGTGAGAACATGAGGCTTCCTGCACCGATAGATAATACCATCAGGTTAGGATCAACATTCGTTTTTGCCATCATGGGTAAAATAATGCCTGCCGTGGTAAGTCCTGCAACTGTGGCGGATCCCAGGCAAACCCTTATAAATGCCGCGATCAACCAGCCTAACACCAGCGGGTGAATTGACAATCCCTGCAGCGCAGCAGCTATCTGGTTACTCACGCCACTATCAATCAACACCTGTTTTAACACCCCTGCACCGGCGATAATCAATAATACCATGGCCACATCTTTTACTGCTTCCGTATAAATGTTCATAATTGATTTCATACTCCTGCCCATCGTGATTCCTATGGAAAAGGTTGCTACAATAACAGCCAGCAGCATTACTATTCCGGGTTCGCCGATGAAGCCTATATAATTTTGCAGGGTGCTGTTATGAGGTGCGACAAAAACCAGCAGGGTGGTAGCCATCAGCAATATAACCGGTAGCAAGGCTGTAAGAAAACTATTAGCAGTTCCCGGAAGCTCATTATCATTCAGCGTTTTGGAGACAAAACCTTGTAAGGGAGTAGATTGTATATTTTTTACTGTTCGTGCAAACAGGGGACCAGCAACAATCATAACCGGAACAGAAATGAAAATGCCGTATAACAAAGTCACTCCCATATTTGCATGAAATAAAGACACCAGCGCGGCGGGGGAGGGGTGGGGAGGAAGAAACCCATGAGCGACAGACATCGGTGCCAACATTGGAAGTGCGATGTACATTGGCGGAAGCTTGTACTTATAAATGATGGAAAAAATCATAGGGATGATCAATACAAATCCAACGTTATAAAAAAGCGGTATCCCTATAATAAAACCTGTCAGCATCAGCGCCCATTGGATGTATTTATCACCAAAGCTTTTCATCATGACTGTAGCAATTTTCTGGGCAGCGCCGCTCTCAGCAACAATTTTTCCCAGCATTGCGCCTAATACAATGATGATAACCAATGAACCAAGTGTATCACCAATTCCTTTGTACACTGATTTAGTGATATCTATCATTGGTATACCTAAACATAATCCTGCGAGAATGGAAACTACTAAAAATGCCAGGAAGGCATTTACCTTTCCCCAGGTAATTAAAGCCACAAGTAAAATAAGGCTTAGAATGATAATGAGTAAGGTCATGTTGGTTGAATTTGTTTTGAACTGTGATTTATTTGATTTTATGAAGACTATGACAAGTGTTAACCAGAAATCACGTATTAAATTGCTATCGGCTATCAGCTATCAGCCGTCAGGAAGTCAATGCATAATAAGTTTCCTCCTGAAAGCTGACAGTTGATAGTAAATAACAGTTAGTTTATGATTGACATCACACTAGTCATAGTCTCCATAAAATCAGATAAATCACAGTTCAGACTAATGCGAATCCCTGGTAACTTCAGAACCTGATCCACCTATAAGAAAGTCAAAATCAGCGCCTTTATCTGCCTGCTGAACATTCTTCACGTATAAGCTTACATAACCCCTGTCCATCACCGGCTCCGGTTTATTCCAGCGCTGTCTTCTTATTGCTAATTCCTCATCAGACACATCCAGGTGAATGCGCCTGTTAGCAACGTCCAGCTCAATGAAATCACCGTTCTTTACCAATGCCAGGGTGCCGCCAATAGAAGCTTCCGGAGAAACATGCAGTACTACAGTACCATAAGCTGTTCCGCTCATTCTTCCATCGGAGATCCTTACCATATCGGTGAATCCTTTGTCTAAAACTTTTTTCGGCAGGGCCATATTGCCCACTTCAGGCATACCAGGGTAACCTACCGGACCAACATTTTTCAACACCATGATACAGGTCTCGTCTATATCAAGATGTTGATCGTCTATAAGTGCATGGTATTCTTCGATCGTTTCAAAGACCACTGCCCTGCCACGGTGCTGCATAAGCGCAGGAGTTGCTGCCGATGGTTTAATAACAGCACCGTTCTCGGCGAGATTGCCTTTCAATACGGCAATGCCTGCTTCAGCAATAAACGGCTCTTTGTACAAAGCAATCACCTCGCTGTTATAACAGGTAGTATACCCTACAATGTTTTCACGATGGCTTTTACCGGAAACGGTAAGCGCATTCATATGCAATTGATCTTTCAATTCATTAATGATAACCGGTAGCCCGCCTGCATAAAAGAAGTCTTCCATAAGGAATTTTCCTGAAGGCATAAGGTTTAATAACAAGGGGATTTTGCTTCCAAGCTCATCAAAGTCTGCCAGGTTTAGATCCACTCCAATTCTTCCTGCGATGGCAGTAAGATGAATAATGAAATTGGTAGAGCCACCAACCGCAGCATTTACTTTAATAGCGTTTTCAAAGGCTGCTCTTGTTAGTATCTTTGATATTTTAAGATCTTCCTTTACCATCTCTACAATCCTTCGCCCTGACAAATGAGCAAGAACCTTCTTTCTTGAATCCACTGCCGGTATCGCGGCTGCGCCCGATAGGGACATACCCAAAGATTCTACCATACATGCCATCGTTGAAGCGGTACCCATCGTCATGCAATGGCCGGCACTTCTCGACATGCAGCTTTCTGCCTGCAGGTAATCTTTCGGGGTTATTGCACCGGTCTTCATATCAGCATCGAACCTCCATACATGCGTACCCGAACCGATCTCTTTTCCCTGGAACCTACCATTCAGCATGGGTCCACCAGGAACAACGATGGTAGGAATATCTACGCTGGCAGCGCCCATCAGGGTGGAAGGCGTTGTTTTGTCGCAACCGGTTAACAGCACTACTCCATCAATAGGATTTCCCCTAATGGATTCTTCTGCATCCATGCTGGCCAGGTTCCTGAAAAGCATGGCAGTTGGTTTTAGCAAAGTTTCTCCCAAAGACATTATAGGAAATTCCAGCGGAAACCCGCCGGCTTCATATACGCCGCGCTTTACTACATCAGCGATATCTCTTAAATGTGCATTGCAGGGTGTTAGCTCAGACCAGGTATTACAAATGCCAATTACCGGCCTGCCATCAAACAGGTCTTCAGGGTAACCCTGGTTCTTCATCCAGCTTCTGTAGATAAAACCCATTTTGTCTTTCTTGCCAAACCAGCCGCTGCTTCTGTATGTAGCCATAAGTAATTATTTATAGTTTAACTATCATAGATAAACGTAGTTTTCAAACCTCTTTTATAACCACAGAGTAAAGCCAGAGAGGAAGAAGAGGTTACACAGAGAAGTCCTCTGTGTAACCTCTTCTTCCTCTCTGGCTTTACTCTGTGGTTAATATTATTTTGCACTGAATTCATGATATTTTTTTATCAATAATGAAAAGTGTTTTCCCAATTCATCCCACTGCTCATTTTCAACAAGGTTTTTAGGAAAGAGCGTACTGCCCATCCCTACACCGGCAGCGCCGGCTTTAAAAAAATCCGTTATGGTATCTATGCTTACACCACCCGTTGGAACCAGCTTCAGGAAATTCATCGGCGCCAGTACTTCTTTGATAAAATCCGGACCTAGCCTTGTTGCCGGAAAAACCTTTACCATACCAGCTCCCATCTTCCACGCCTTGTAAATTTCCGTTGGCGTATAAGCGCCGGGAAAAACAGGCACTTTACGGGCTACACAATTTTTTATAATATCGTCATTTATCACCGGCGTAACAATAAAGCTTGCCCCTGCATCTAAAGCTTCTTCGAGGTCTTCCAATGTTAATACAGTTCCGGCGCCTATATTTAATGTGTCAGGATAAATTTCGGATAAATAAGAGATTGATTTTGCTGCGCCTTCTGAATTCATCGTTACCTCAAGCGTTGTAAAGCCACATTCGAAATACTGGCTTACCAGCATTTCAACCCGGGCCTGCGGAATATTTCTCATGATCCCAATTATGGGAACCTTATTAAATTCTTCCCAGGAAAATGGCTTGCTCATCGGTTACTATATTTTTCATAAATTTTATACTGCCCCGTCATTGCGGCTTTTTCAACTGCTTCAGCAGAAAATGAATGAACCTTTTTGAGTTCTAACACCTCAAGTGCCGTCTCATAATAAACCTTCAACTTTGCGCCGCAGCATAAATATATTTCAATTGTATCATTATGCGCAATTTCTCCCAGTTCGGCACCAATCAGCAGTCCGCTTAGGTAATGATAATTTTCTATTTTAGTAAGCTTGTCAAATAAAGAATTCGTTCTTACCTTAAAAGAACTATTCAGCAGGTTAGAACGCGAACCTTCCCTTACAGCTTTTTTAAAACTTTCTTTTACGTGTCCGGCCTGCAATCCATCACCTTCCTCCAATCCCGTATGTAAAATGCTTTTTTTTGATAACAAATCAAAAAATTCCCCGGTCATATAAGTCTTGAAACTCACTGCCTGTTGGTTGTTCACTATAATATGTTTGGAATGTGTGCCTGGCAGGATGTATAGCTTTTCACCACTGGTTATAGTATCGGTTGAAAGCATTCCTATCAGTTGTGTTTCTTCGCCGCGCATTACATCGTCTTCACTTCTTACTCCGGAAATGAGCAGTGTATCATGCTTAAATTCCGGTGTTTGGGGTATGAACTCACTTAACATTTCCCTACCATCAATGAAGAAGGGAATTTCGTGGTAAGGAAGCGGCATCATTCCGATGGAAGAGGAAGCCATACCGGATATTAATAACGGAATTCCATTTAATGAACGGCTTGTCTTTGCTTCAATTGCAGCAATTTGTTCGTTGATGGTGTTAAAGTAGAATGATAGTCTTGTGGCAGGGGCAGCATTAAGTGTTTCCATCCAGGAATTATAAATTGTAAGAATTCCTTTGTTTGTTCCTGTACTTTCTATTACATTGAAATTTTCAGGATCTACCAAACTGAGCCTGAAAGATGATGTACCCCAATCGCAACTTAGATATGGAATCATGGATTGAATGTACAAAAAAGCTATCAGGTATCTGGCGTAATGCTATCTAAAAAGAGGAAAGACCTGTGAGGTTTCTAAAAACCTCACAGGTCTTGAACGGAACATGCAACCCCTATCTCAAACCTGTGAGGTCTTTAGAGACCTCACAGGTCGTTCTCTTTTTAGTTAGATCTCCATGCAGTAATTACTTTATTGAAAAGGTTCTTTACATAATCTTAACCGGTTGTTTGTTCTCATCAATAGCCACCAGGGTAAACGTTCCCGAGATTGCTTTTTGCCTTTCAAAGGAGTACATCTCTTCAATATAAATTTCAACGAGAATTTTAATACTGGTGTTGCCGATATGATTAACTGATCCTATCAGTTCTATGATAGTTCCAGCAGGTATGGGTTTAGTGAAATCAATCTTGTCAGAAGAAACCGTTACCATTCTTTTGCGCGCAAACCTTGTAGCTGTAATAAAAGCTACTTCATCCATAAGTTGCATTGCCATGCCGCCAAATAAGGTATCGTAGTGATTGGTGGTGTTGGGAAATACGGCTTTGAATATCCGCGTCTCTGCAAGCCGGATCTTTTCTTCCAGGTTCATTTGATGTTATATTTTGCTCATACAGAGGGCGCCGTAGCAGTATTTTCAAATGCAATAAAATTGGAGAGTTCCCTGTTTTTATTGAAAACCGGATATTCTTCTACATGGCAATAATAGGGCTGACTATTTTTTTTATAATTAAGCAGCGTTATATCAATAGGCTTACGGTTACTTATCGCTTCACGGATCTTCAAACGAGCATCCAATGAAGTGCCTGGCCCCTGAAACATCCTGGGATTCCTGCCTTTTAATTCGGCAGCCGTATACCCGTTCATTTCATATACGTTTCCGGTAGCATACACGATGCGTAATAAAGGATCTGTTACGATAATAACTTTGCTTTGCCGGAAAAGTTTTGATTCTATATCCCATTCAATGATCCATTTTTCTGCGAGAGATAACTTGTTTAACTGGTTAAAATCATCTGCCAGCTCCAGTTTGCACTGGTAACCATTCATAAAAATATCCCAGCAAAGCAGGGGCGAAGAAGCAAATTTATTATCATTTTTTTTTGCCATAGTGATAAGTTGTAATCAATCTCGTACCTGATAAATTTTAAATATTTAATTTTCAATTTTCTATACGACTCCTCAAAAATCATTTGCATTAGATCGCATATTAACTATTGAACATTGCATATCAATATTAATCAACATGTTTAATAATCTAATTGAACAACATTTAGTTAAGAATGTTCGCTTCCGGTTGTAATAAGAAGCGCTGACAAAGATATATAATCCACATGCCTCAATCAAGTGGTTCATCTAATAAGAAAGGGCATGAACCTTTTTAACAGGTTACATGCCCTTTTGTTTGAAGTTACAAGTATGTTAAGCACTGCAGGTTACACAATCCTCATCCATACTGCAGGATGGCCCGTTGAAATCCGCGGTGATACTATCAATATCATTAGTAAGAATCTTTTCTTCAGCTTTTGGAATCACCGGTTGCATCTGGTCACTGCCTTGTTTTTCAATGGTGAACTGAACCGCTTGTGTAGCAGCCTGAGTACGCAGGTAATACATCCCGGTTTTCAATCCTTTCTTCCAGGCATAGAAATGCATGGATGTAAGTTTGGATGTAGTGGGCGTATCTACAAATAAATTCAGCGATTGCGACTGGCAAATAAACGCACCCCTATCAGCAGCCATGTCAATGAGATTGCGCTGCTTGATTTCCCAGACGGTTTTGTACAGTTCTTTTATCTCAGCAGGAATATTATCAATGTGCTGAACAGAGCCATTAGCCGCAATGATGCTGTTTTTCATGTCATTGTTCCATAATCCTAACTGTACCAGGTCTTTTAAGAGATGCTTGTTGATGATAATAAATTCACCGCTAAGCACACGCCTTGAATATATGTTAGAAGTATAAGGTTCAAAACATTCGTTATTACCAAGTATCTGCGAAGTAGATGCTGTTGGCATCGGTGCTACCAGCAAGGAATTGCGTACACCATGCTTCACCACTTCTTTGCGAAGCGATTCCCAATCCCACCTGTTGGTTGGCTGCGCCTTCCACATATCAAACTGAAAAATGCCTTTTGAAAGTGGTGACCCCTTGAATGTTTCATAAGCGCCCTGCTCTATAGCCAGGTCTTTGCTGGCAGTCATTGCAGCAAAATAAATAGTTTCAAAAATATCCCTGTTCAATATTTTAGCAAGCTCATTTTCAAAAGGCAGACGTAGTAAAATAAATACATCAGCCAATCCCTGAACACCAATGCCAATAGGCCTGTTACGGAGATTTGAATTTCTTGCTTCTACTATCGGGTAATAGTTGTAATCAATTATTTTATTGAGATTTTTGGTAACCTCATAAGTTACTTCATACAATTTATCGTGATCGAACTTGCCATTGATCACATAACGGGGAAGAGCCAGCGAAGCAAGGTTACAAACGGCTACTTCATCAGGTGAAGTATATTCCATTATCTCCGTGCAAAGGTTACTGCTTTTAATGGTGCCCAGGTTTTGCTGGTTGCTTTTACTGTTGGCAGCATCCTTATACAACATGTATGGTGTGCCGGTTTCAATCTGTGCATCTAAAATAGCAAACCATAATTCCTGCGCGTTGATGGTTTTTCTTGCTTTGCCATCTTTTTCATATTTGGTATACAATGCTTCAAATTCTTCACCCCAGCATTCGCTTAGTCCGGGAGCTTCATTCGGACAAAACAAGCTCCACTTGCCATTTTCTTCCACGCGTTTCATGAAAAGGTCAGATATCCATAAGGCATAAAATAAATCCCTTGCGCGCATTTCTTCTTTACCATGATTTTTGCGCAGGTCTAAAAATTCAAAAATATCAGGATGCCATGGTTCCAAATATACCGCGAATGCGCCTTTGCGTTTACCACCGCCCTGGTCAACATATCGGGCTGTATCATTGAATACACGCAACATCGGAATGATGCCGTTGCTGGTTCCATTGGTTCCGCCGATATAAGATCCTGTTGCACGGATATCGTGAATAGCAAGGCCAATACCACCTGCGCTTTGCGATATGCGGGCAGTTTGTTTCAACGTGTCATATATGCCTTCAATACTATCTTCTTTCATGGTAAGCAGAAAGCAGCTGCTCATCTGCGGCTTAGGAGTGCCGGCGTTAAAAAGTGTGGGTGTCGCGTGCGTGAACCAGCGTTCACTCATCAGGTGATAAGTTTTAATAGCACTCTCCACATCTTCTTTATGAATGCCGATGGCAACCCTCATGTACATGTGTTGCGGGCGTTCGGCCACTTTGCCGTCTATCTTCATGAGGTATGATTTTTCCAGCGTCTTGAATCCGAAATAATCAAAGCCGAAATCACGGTCATAAATCAAAGTGCTATCAAGCAGTTCGGAATTTTCATCTATCACTTTCCATACTTCATCAGATAGTAAGGGTGTTTTTTTGCCGCTGCCTTTATCTACATAATGGTATAATTTTCTCATTGTTTCAGAGAAAGATTTTACTGTATTCTTATGCAGGTTGCTTACTGCGATCCTTGAAGCCAGCAATGCATAGTCGGGATGCTTGGTGGCCAGTGAGGCAGCTATTTCAGCAGCAAGATTATCCAGTTCGGTTGTAGGTACCCCGTCATAGATGCCCTCGATAACTTTTTTGGCAACATCAATAACGTTTACCAGCGGACTTAAACTGTAAGATAATTTTTCGATACGGGCTGTAACCTTATCGAACTTGATGCTTTCTTTTTTTCCGTTTCTTTTAATTACGTATTGCATCTTTTAAAACTTTATGATTAATGGATTAGTATTCAGCTATCAGCCATCAGCTTTCAGCAGCGTATTAATTTTGAGTGTATGATTGACAAAGACAGACTTAGTTGATAAAATTTAAAAGTCTTCTTCGAGACTAAAAGTCTGCGCTTCTTTGATGCCAGACATTACGCCCGATTTCTGGTAATCACCCACACGTTTTTCAAAGAAGTTTGTCTTGCCCTGTAATGAGATCATTTCCATGAAGTCGAAAGGATTGGAAGCATAAAACATTTTTGGATAACCCAGTTCATCCAGCCAGCGGTCTGCTACAAATTCAATGTATTGCTGCATGAGCTTGGAATTCATACCTATCAGGTCTACCGGCAATGCTTCTGTTATAAATTCTTTTTCTATTTTCACTGCATCACCGATGATTTCAAAAATTTCGTTCTTACTTAGTTTGATGTCAAGCATTTTATACAACAGGCAGGCAAATTCGCAATGTAATCCTTCGTCGCGGCTGATCAGTTCATTGCTGAAGGTAAGTCCGGGCATGAGGCCTCTTTTTTTCATCCAGAAAATAGAGCAGAAGCTGCCGCTAAAGAATATACCTTCCACTGCTGCAAAGGCTACCAGTCGCTCTGCGAAGTTTCCTTTGTCAATCCATCTCAATGCCCATTCTGCTTTTTTCTTCACTGCAGGAACAGTGTCGATGGCATGAAACAATCTTGATTTTTCCTGGGGGTCTTTGATATAAGTATCGATCAGCAACGCATAAGTTTCTGAATGGATATTTTCCATCATGATCTGGAAACCATAGAAACACCTTGCTTCCGGCAGTTGTACTTCACTCATGAAGTTTACTGCAAGGTTTTCATTTACGATGCCGTCGCTTGCTGCAAAGAATGCCAGCACATGCGAGATGAAATGGCGCTCACCATCATTAAGGTTAGCCCAGTCTTTCATATCGCCGCTAAGATCAATTTCTTCGGCCGTCCAGAAACTAGCTTCATGTTTTTTATACATTTCCCAGACTTTTGGGTAGTTGATGGGGAGTATGACGAACCGGTCTTTGTTTTCTTTTAATAAAATTTCGTTAGTATTTTCCATGGTAATAATATTTTCAGGTAACTGATTTCTATTGTGGTTGAAAGTATAAAGCACAAGATTCTTGTTTAAGACACTCCGGTTCTTCATAGCATTTTTACATCTGTCAACCGGTTACAAGGTTACTAAACAATGTTAACTTTAGGTTACCAACTTATCCCCGTAGTGTTGAAAACTTATAATATTCAATGTGGTTAAGTGTTTGGTAAAAGATGTATTTTATTAAGGGCTTGTTCAACCAGGTTTCTTATAAGAAATCTTTTTCTAATAGAAAAATAATCTTGAATGTTTTGTAGAAAGGAGTGTGGAAGGTTTTTATTGTAAGGCCAGTAATAATATGATAATTAGCTAAATTACGGATAGAATATTTTAAAATTAATATTACTAATTACTTAGTATATGGCTGCTAATGCAATAGGTAGCAATTGTGAATGCAATCGTTTAAGATAGACTTTCTTGTAACAAAAGTTTTGATACTGGTTGGTGTTATTAACTTGCTACTGACAGGTTGGTGAGAGGCTGAATTTACACCTATAAGGTTTTTAAAACCTTATAGGTAAGCGGAAGATGCGGCGTCATCTCACCTATAAGGTTTTCAAAACCTTATAGGTGTAAATGCGGACTCTTATTAAGCTACAGGATTACCACAATGAACAATTACCATCCGAAAATTTTGAAGCCTGTTAATACGGTGACGGACTCACTGAAGTCCACCCACCATCAATAATCAAGCTTTGCCCCGTGATATGCTGCGCCTCTGCAGAAAGCAGGAACAGCGCAGCGCTTGCAATATCTGTCACCGAAGCGGGCCGGCCCATCGGAGTTATAGCAGACCAAACTTTTTCATACTCCGGATCATCTGTTGTACGTTCGGTGGCAGTGGCGCCGGGTGCAATGGTGTTAACAGTAATTTGAAATTGGGAAAGTTCTATGACGAGGTTTTTAGCGAGCATTTCCAAAGCGGCTTTGGTCATGCCATAAGCGGCAAGATTTTTATGAGCCTGATGTCCTGTAACGGATGAAGTGAATAATATCCTGCCACCCGTTCCGTGTTGCTTCATAGCACGTGCTGCTGCCTGTGCAAGAAAAAAGCTACCACCAAGATTTACCTGCATCACTTTTGTAAAAGAGGATTCCGGGTAGGTTAAAAAATCTCCAAATAATGTAATGCCTGCATTGGCAACGGCCATTGTTAATTTACCAAACCGGTTTATTGCAGTATCAACCATTTGATGAATGAAATGTATCTCCGCAGCATCGCCTGCAAGTGCTATGCATATACCGTTTTCTTTTGTAATTTTTTCTGCCGCTGATGCGGCAAGTGCATCATCTATATCGTTAAGAATTACCGATGCCCCGCCCAGTGCCAGCTGCCGGCAAATTTCAAAACCAATTCCTTGTCCGCCCCCGGTAACAATCGCAACCTGGTTTTCAAATCTTTTTAATGGCATGTTGGGAATTTTTTGCAAGTATAATTAATTTTATTAATAGGTATGAGGTATAAGGTTTGAGGTATGAGGAAGATCACCCTTGTTTCGTTGTAATTGTAAATCCTTAAAACAAAACAGCCGCATATTTAAATATAATACCTTTATCGCTTAATTATAACAGTGCGAAAATTCGGATATCTTTTTACTTTCATATTTATAGCTGTGACGATCGTCTTATTACTGGTACCGAGGAAAGGATTCTTCAAGCCTATCGATAAAGGGATACGGTTCTCCAATAGAAGACTCAGTTATATCCAGGTGGTGTTATTAATAAGTGCAGTGATATCGTTTGCTATCCTGATGTTGGTAAAATATCTTATAGATTTAAAATTCTGATAGTGCATGGAACAGCCAATTGATCTTGTTATTAACAGCCTTCAGCATGTTGGGATACCGGTAACCGATATACAACAGTCGGCAATGTTTTATTCTAAACTGGGATTCAATAATGTTATGGAAGCCGGCTTCATGCTCCATGAAGAACCGGGTACGTGCATTATGATGCAACGGGATAAGATTATCATAGAATTATACCAGTTGCCGGAACCGGAACTAACAGGCATCTGTAACCGGCTGGACGGTCATGTTGATCATATCGCTTTTGATGTACCTGATGTAGATTATACGTTTGAACTTTTGAAGAAGGCAGGATATAATATGCTGGAACCAGCACCGGTATTTTTGCAGTTTTGGAAGAATGGATGCAAGTATTTTAATATTACCGGTCCTGATGGAGAGAGGTTGGAGTTTAACCAGGTATTGTAAGTTTTTTATAACCACAGAGGAAATAGCCGGAGGTGAAGACGAGGTTACATAGAGGACTCCTCTGTGTAACCTCGTCTTCACCTCTTGTATTTACTCTGCGGTTATAAAATTACTCAAACCTATTCTTAATCCCCACCTTCCTGTAATAGTCCACCTCAACGCTATACACGCCAAATTCCACCACCACTTTGCCTTTCATTTCATAGAAGCCCTTACCCTGTACCGGATAACGGCGTGCAGTGTCAGGAAAATGAATGGTGTCGAGCCATTCGCCGTGTTTATCGAGGAAGGTTCCGAAATACATGGTTTCGCCTTTAACCGTTCGTACCGGCTTGGTGGTTATGAAATAACCCATTACCTGAACTCTTTTATTTAAACATTGCGGCAGGTCGCGGCCGGCTGAGAAAGCGCTGGTATCCATGTCCAGCATCTCCCATGGATTGCATAATGGAAAGCCTAACAGCTCTACTTCATCAAGTGCATCATCCAGCGGGTGCTGCATTAACTGGGGAAGATTAAACACCACTGGTGGTTCTTTAAAAAGTGAAACATGCGCCGGCTGCTGCACTTTATTTTTCTTTTGCAGGAAGTTAGCTTCCCACAATAATTCCTTTTTGTTTTTACCGGTAAAACGTAGCGCATTAACGCGGATGAGCAGGTTTAACTGTTCGAGAGGAATGGCGGTGCGTTCTATAAAGTCCTGCAGGTGCAGGTAGTTTCCGTTCCTGCTTCTTTCTTCCAGCAGGTTCATGGAAACTTTTTCCTCTATACCCTGGATATGGATCAACCCCACAATCACTTGCGAGCCATTGATGGAAGTATTATAATAGCCCTCGTTAACACAAGGTGGCAATACCGTAGCCCCCGATCTTTTTAATTCATGAAAGTACAGTTCCGTTCCATAAAAGCCGCCGAAATTGTTGATCACAGCTACCATAAATTCCGCTGGATAATAAGTTTTAAGAAACAGGCTCTGGTAGCTTTCTACGGCGAAGCTTGCTGAATGTGCCTTACTGAAAGAGTATCCTCCAAAACTTTCTATCTGCCGCCACACTTCAGCAGTGATATCATCGGGGTACCCGTATTCTTTACAATTGTTGAAAAACTTATCACGAATAGAATAGAACTCATCCCTCGACCGGTATTTGCCGCTCATGGCCCTTCTTAAAATATCCGCTTCACCCATATCGAGTCCTGCAAAATGATGCGCGACTTTAATCACATCCTCCTGGTATACCATCACTCCATAGGTTTCTTCCAGCAGCTCTTTCATTTTTGGATGCAGGTATTCGAAGGTATCCGGATTATGATAACGATAAATATATTGCCGCATCATTCCTGATTGCGCAACCCCGGGACGAATGATACTGCTTGCTGCCACCAGTGTGAGGTAATCATCACACTCTAATTTTTTAAGTAGCTGGCGCATACCCGGACTTTCAATATAAAAACAACCAATGGTATCTGCTGACCTTATCTTTTCCGCAACCAGTTTATCTGTTTTAAATTTTTCCACATCGCGTATATCAATATATATCTTTTTATTTTCCCTGATAAGTTCGATACAATCTTTTATATGTCCTAGTCCGCGCTGGCTAAGTATATCCAGTTTGAATAAGCCTACCTTTTCTGCAACGAACATATCGATCTGCGTAGTGGTAAAATCTTTCGGTGGCAAAATTACGGCAGTATAGGTATAGATGGGTTCTTCGCTTATCAGCATGCCCCCGGGATGAATGGACATATGATTAGGAAAATTTTTCATCAGGCTTCCGTATTTCTGAATTTGTCTTTGATAAGCATCTTCTTTAAAATCAGCTTCCGGATTACTAACAAGGGCATCTATCTCATCCTTAGGCAACCCGTATACTTTTGCCAGTTCCCTGATGATCGCGTTGTGTTGAAACGTTGCATGCATGCCCAGCAGTGCAACCTGATCCTTACCATATCGTTTAAAAACATAATCAATCACTTCATCCCTGTCGCGCCATGAAAAGTCAATATCGAAATCCGGGGGCACTTTACGGTGTGGATTTAAAAAACGCTCGAAGTAAAGATCCAACTCGATAGGATCTACATCTGTGATCTGTAAACAATAAGCCACGATAGAGTTAGCGCCGCTGCCCCTTCCAACAAAAAAAAATCCACGGCTCTGTGCATACCGGATGATATCCCAGGTAATTAAAAAGTAAGCATTAAATTCCAGGTCATGAATGATTTTTAATTCTTTTACTACCCTTGCAGTAGCTCCTTTATTATTTTTTCCATAACGCCGGTACAAGCCATCAAGCGCTAGTTTTTCCAGCAAAGACCTGTCATCTTCCCGGCTGCTGGTAAACCGTTTTTTGTTTTTATCCTTATTAAGCTCCAGCTCAATCTTACAGCTTTCTATCACCTGTAAAGTAGTGGTAATCATTGCAGGATAGTCGCGGAAGCACTGGAACAAATGTGATGGACTTACAAAGCAATCACCGGCATCAGCAATCTCTTCAGGCTTTTGTTTGCTTAGCACAATGTTCTTATCAATCGCGCGCAGCAACCGGTGAAGGTTGAAATATTTTTTATCCTGGAAGCTCACGGGGTGCTGTACAACAAATTTTAACGGGTAGGCATTAACGTTAACTCCATATAATTTGTTGATGTCGACTGGCTTAACGCCTATCAGTTCATTATCAGCCAGGGAGGAAGGTTCAAATTTTCCAAGCGGGTAAATGATCCATACTTTATCAGTAAAGGATGGCCTTTCCGGAAAAGATAATTTTCCCTGAAGATGAACGGATAAGAAACGATTGATCTCACAAAAGCCCTGTATATTCTTCGACAATAAAATATAACACATCACATCTTCATTCCTGATCTCAGCGCCGAGGATGGGCCTGATATTTTGTTTAAGGCAAAAATCATAAAAATCCCAGGCTGCGCAGGTGTTGTTGATATCGGTGATAGCCATTGCTGATACACCCATATCAACAGCTTTCTTTATCAGGTCTTCGGGTTTGTAGGTACCGTAACGAAAGCTGAAATATGTTTTGCAATTCAGGTACATGGTATGTTGCTTGAGGTTTGTTATCAGTCTTTCATAAAAGCGTTTACCCGCATTCTTTCAAATAGTGGCCGCCGCTGGCTTTTGTCAATAGGCCCGGTTCTGGGAGGCAGGCCGGCAGCACGTACTACAAGGTCTTCACCAAATTGGCGCTTAATGCTGTCGATTTGTTGGTACAGTTTGATCTTTTCTTCGGTGTCATCAAACAGCCGGATCTGGTAATTTCCGGGTACCAGGTGACTGAAACGAATCCCTACAAGCCTGATCAGTAACCGCCTGTCGTAAAGTTTAACAAAAAGCTCTTTGGCCGTTTCCAGCAAAAGATGATCGGAAGAAGTATATGGGATAGAAACCTGCCGGGTAACGGTATCAAAATTTGAGTACCGCAGCTTAAGCGTTATACAGCCGGTAAGCTTGTTCTGTTGTCTTAACTCGAAAGCTATTTTTTCTGTCATGCGCGACAGTTCCCGGTTAAGGAAGTCAAGATTAATGGTGTCTGTCTGAAAAGTATTTTCAGTGCCGATGCTTTTCTGTTCACTGTAAGGGGTAATGGGCGTTTCATCAATACCGTTAGCACGCCTCCAAAGCTCAATACCATTTTTGCCTAATAGATTTTGCAGCATTTCTACCGGTATTTCAGATAAGATCTTAATTGTTTCAACACCCATCTGCCTTAACAGCTCGCCTGTTTGCTTACCTATCATAGGCAGCTTACTTATCTTCAGAGGGGCGAGAAAAGGTTTTTCCTGTCCCCAAAAAATTTCCTTTTGTCCATTTGGTTTTACTTCACTGGTCGCCACCTTGCTGATGAGTTTATTGGATGCAAGTCCGTAGGAAATAGGCAGGCCGGTTTCTTTAATAATACATTGTTTTAATTCAGCGGTAAAGCGGGCGCATCCAAAAAATTTGTCCATTCCTGTTAGATCGATATAAAATTCATCGATACTGGCTTTTTCATACAGTGGCACTTTCGATTGTATGATCTCCGTTACCAACCGTGAAAATTGTGAATAACTTTCCATGTCACCGCCAATAATCAAAGCCTGTGGACAAAGTCTTTTTGCCAGTTTAATCGGCATGGCGCTGTGAATACCAAATGCTCTTGCCTCATAGCTGCAGGAGGCTACTACTCCCCGTTCACTGCCGCCCACAATCAGCGGTTTACCTATCAAACTGCTGTTTTTTTTGCATTCAACACTTACGAAAAAAGCATCCAGGTCGAAGTGCGCGATGGAACGATGGTATAAATTTGCGACCATAGGGTTAGTTGTTAGTTATACAATGATACTAAAATTATTAGTATCGTTGTTAACAAATTTAGCACAATGAAGTTTTTGGTATCAGCCGTCAGCTATCAGCTATCAGGAGAAAACATATTCTATCCTAACCTAATATTGGTACCCGCAGATGAATTAAAGTGTTAGTTCTATGGTGCAAAACTGCAACGCCCTATAGAAGTTTATTAACCTTCTACAGGGCGTTGCAGTTTCTATACTTTGTATATGAAGTCTTTGCTGATAGCTGATAGCTGAAGGCTGATAGCTTTCTAAAAGCTAATCCCAAAAGCTATCTGCGCAGAGGGTGCAATCAATACCGGAGTAAAAGCCCATATATTATAAGAAGGAGGATCCATGAAGATTTGCGGACCAACACCTGCTTTTACAAATAATCCTGAATTGGTTTTCTGATAACGGTAACCGATGCTAGGCTTGGTGTATAGCTGCTTGTCAAGATCTTCTTTTGTTGAGTAAAGGTGTTTTTCAACATGCGGTATCACAGTAAGACTCATGTCTAAATGATGCTGCTTACCTGTTGTAAAAGCGTTTAAAGAAACAGGAACAGAAACGCTCCTGTTAGCCGGAGCATATCCAACACTGTAGTTGTAATTTAAATCGCGACCCTGTCTAAATACTCTTTCGAAATTTATAGAGCAATAATTACCAACACCTGCAAACTGAACATATACTGCATTTTTAGCAGTAACATGTGTGCTGTCAGCACAGCTGCCTTTCAATACAAAAATCAGCAGTGCAATAACAGTGAATAAACAAATTTTAACCACGTAGATAACGTTGCTTGCGTGTTGGTCTGCAGTTGAAGTGTTTTCGGTACAAGTGAAAGTATTTTTCATTATATCTTGTTTGATAGTATGAATGCTACTTGTATGCCGGTATGTATTGTTTTGACAATGTGCTGATTAGAAAAATCACACTGTCAATTTCTTCCCTTTGCAAGAAAACGATTCCGGAAATTGGAATAAGACTAAAATGGGAAAAAGTTTAAAGTTTTAAAAAGCAGAAGATTCTATTGAAGCGTTCTAAGCAAGTGGTTGCTGCCTTCCAACATATAACTGAAAGATCATCGATAGCATCCTTATATACAATGTTGTTAACTTAAGAAAGTTCATGGTTGATTTTCTTTGTTCCGGTAAGGAACGGAATGTTGGTAGAAAAAATTAATTATTATTATATTTTGTTCCAGTTAGGAACAAAATATAAGTTGCTAACAGGTAAAGTAACATTCAAAAATACACTCAACATATAATCATTCCTCTTTTAACACATGCTGTTCCTGACCGGAACAGCCCACCCTTTATTATTTTCTACCAATCTTTCGTTCCTAACCGGAACGAAGGCATGACGCAAAAGCTTTCATTCAATAGATTTAAACGATGCGGTTGTTCAGGCTATTTTAGAAGATTCCCAACACAATTTATGGATAGGAACCGCTGAGGGCGGACTGAAACTATTCAATAGCAAAACACAAACGTACACTTCGTTTATACATTCCAGTGAAGATTCCGGTTCAATTAGTAATAATGATATAAAAAGCATTTATGAAGACAAAATGGGCAGGCTTTGGATAGGTACTAACGGCGGCGGACTGAACCAGTTTAATAGGAATACAGGAAAGTTTCAGCATTTTAAAAACAACCTTCACCAAACAAATTCTTTAACTCGTAATCAATTGTACGCGATCGGGGAAGATAATGAGCAAAATCTCTGGCTGGGAACAGAAAACGGGGGGCTGGATATTTTTAATCCTACAAACAAAGCATTTTATCATTATGTAAAAGATGATATTGACAATACCACCCTTAGCAATAACTCTATTTATTCTTTTTGCAGAGATGCAAAGGGAAACATGTGGCTGGGAACTTTTTCAGGCGGAGTTGAATTTGTAAATCATGATAGTAATAAGTTTAAAAATTATAAGCATACTTTATCCCCCACCAGCCTCAGCGACAACAAGGTGCTTAGTATTTATGAGGATTCAAAAAGAAATATCTGGATCGGTACAGACGGTGGCGGACTGAATCTTTTTGATCCTAAAACCGGCAGCTGCAAACACTTTATCAGTAAGGCCGGAAGCAAAAATAGTATTGCCGGCAACTATGTGCTGAATGTATTTGAAGACAGTAAAGAAAATTTGTGGATCGGAACGTGGGGGGATGGATTAAGTATATGGAACCGAAAAAAAAATATTTTCAGAAATTTTAAAAGCAATCCATCCGATCCTCACAGTCTGGCTTGTGATAATGTTTGGATCATCTTTGAAGGGAAGGACAAAAAAATATGGCTTGGCACTCATGGCGGTGGCCTCGACATGTATGATCCGGATAATAACCGCTTTACGCATTATAAACACAGTGATGATAATCCTGCAACCATCAGTAGTAACCAGGTTCATTCAATTACAGAAGATAAAAATGGTAATCTATGGATAGGCACGGATGGAGGGGGCTTAAATTTTTTTAATAAAAAATCGAAAACTTTTAAGCACTTCGTTCACAGCGACAATAAAAACAGCCTGGCCAATAACAATGTTGGCGCTATATTTCATGATGCATCGGGAAATTTATGGATAGCTACCAGGGCAGGATTAAATTTTCTGAATAGCAGCACCAATCAGTTTACAGTTTTTACCTCTGAAAACGGCTTGCCTGATAATATGGTATTTGGCATTCTTCAGGACAATGATAAAAATTTGTGGATAAGCAGCAACAAAGGCCTTACGAAGTTTGATCCTGTATCCGGAAAGTGCAGGAATTTTAATGCCACAGATGGATTGCAGTCTAATGAATTTAAAGAAATGGCGTACTGCAAAAGCCGTTCAGGTGCTATGTATTTTGGCGGCAATAACGGCTTCAATGAATTTATACCTGAAAAGGTGGTAGATTATCCCTATGATCCACCGCTGGTGATGACTGACTTCCAGATTTTTAATAAACAGGTACCCATAGCCGTGAATGATAACGATCCTTCCCCATTAAAAACAGATATCACTGAAGCAAAAGTCATCAGCCTGCCCGCTAAATTTTCAGTGATCTCTTTTGAATTTGCTTCCCTTAATTATACTGGTGGCAGTAAATACAAATATGCTTATATGCTGGATGGTTTTGATAAAGACTGGAATGATGTAGGTACTAACCGGTCTGCAACATATACCAATCTTGATCCGGGAAAATATGTTTTTAAGGTTCGCGCATTAAATAATGAAGGTAAATGGTCGTCACATGTTTTGGCACTTAAACTTATTGTTACACCTCCATTCTGGTTAACGTGGTGGCGTAAGCTTTCAGTGGTGGCTGGCGTTGTTACTTTGCTGATCTTGTTTATCAGGCTGCGCATTAAAACAATCAGGAGACAGAAAAGTAGATTGCAGCAGCAGGTGTATGAACAAACACGCCAATTGTTACATTCAACAGAACAGGAACGAAAAGCAAGACAGGAAGCTGAACAGGCTAACCAGGCAAAAAGCGTTTTCCTTGCAACGATGAGCCACGAGATAAGGACGCCAATGAATGGAGTGATCGGCATGTCTGCATTACTTGCGGAAACTGCACTCAGTTTTCAGCAGCGTGAGTTTACAAACACTATTATAACCTGCGGCGAAAGTCTTTTGAATGTAATCAACGATATCCTTGATTTTTCTAAAATTGAATCCGGTAACCTTGAGCTGGAATATGAAGATTTCGATCTGCGTGTATGCATTGAGGATATACTGGATATATTTGGCACCAAAGCGGCCCAGTCAGGATTGGATCTTGTATATCAGATAGACTCTGAAGTTCCCCTGCAGATCGTAGGAGATAACCTGCGAATGAGACAGGTATTAACCAACCTGATTGGCAATGCGATGAAGTTTACGCAGCACGGAGAAGTTTTTGTTGGAGTGCATCTGATGAAAACAGATCCCGACGGAACGATGGATCTTGAATTCGAAATCCGGGATACAGGCATAGGCATACCGGCAGATAAAATAGATAAACTATTCAAAGCCTTTTCCCAGGTAGATTCTTCCACCACCCGTAAATATGGTGGTACCGGCCTTGGGTTAGCAATCTCGGAAAAACTGGTGAAGTTAATGGGCGGTAAAATATGGGTTACAAGCGAGCCCGGACAAGGTTCTGTTTTTTCGTTCAATATTAACACGCGTCCCGGAACAAAGGTATTACCGGTGTATACCCAGCACAATATGTTAGACCATGCAGGTAAAAGAATACTGGTAGTTGATGATAATGCCACTAACCGCGCCATATTGAAATGCCAGCTTGAAGGTTGGCAATTACATCCTGTTCTGGCTGCTTCTGGTGAGGAAGCACTGGCTATTTTAAATAATAACTCCCGGTTTGACCTCGTACTTACCGATATGCAAATGCCAGACATGGATGGCATCAGTCTTTCAGAATCAATCAGGGAAAAATATCCTGACCTGCCCTGTATTCTTTTAGGTTCTATTAGTGATGAGTGCAGTAAGAATAATCTTCAGCTGTTCAGTTCCATTCTTACTAAACCAATTAAGCACCATGTATTAAGCAAGCATATACAAAGTGGTCTTCAGAGACAGGATAAACCGGTAGTAGAAGAAAAATCAGCAGGTGGAAAATTACAGCAGAAATTCTCAGTGCAATACCCTTTAAAAATACTGGTAGCTGAAGATAACCTGATCAATCAGAAAGTAATCCAGCATATTCTTAACAAGCTTGGTTATGAACCACAAATTGTGGACAACGGACTTGAGGCGGTAAAAACGCTGAGTCAACAGGTCTTCGATATTATTCTGATGGATATGCAGATGCCCGAAATGGATGGGCTGGAAGCAACACAAACCATCCGTTTGCAGTTTGCAGAACAACCGGTTATCATTGCGCTGACAGCTAATACCATGCAAGGCGATGAGGAAGTATGCCTGCGCGCCGGTATGGATGATTATTTAAGAAAGCCTATAAAGCTTGAAGAGCTTATGAGTATGCTTACCAAGTGGTGTGAGCAGATAAACAATTATTCCGTTTTAAAGGAGTCATGAAAGCACTGACATTGCGGGAACGACCTGTGAGGTTTCTAAAAACCTCACAGGTCTTATGAGAGATAAACCTGAGTAAGGGAACAGCCTGCTGTTCAGACCTGTGAGGTTTTTAGAAACCTCACAGGTCGTTCCTTAATTCTGCCCATTGTTAACATAACAATTAATACTGCTTTAAACCAGACAGGCAAATGGATGAATAAATCTAAACAATGCTACCATTTTTTCAGCTCAGGTCGCAGTTCATTAATATAGGCAACAATGCCTCCCTTGAGATTATATAAATTAGTGAAGCCGAATTTTTCTTCCAGCATTTTTATGGCTTTAGTACTACGGCTGCCTGTCATACAATGAATAACTACTTTCTTACCTCTTGATATAGCTGCTTCATGTGAGATAATATCTGACAATGGCATTAATTCGGCTCCTATATTCACCAGGTTGTATTCATCCTGTTCCCGTACATCAATGAGTTGTAAGGGTGCGTTCTTCAATTGTAAATCTTCCAGTTCATGGCAATTTATTTCTTTAATTGGTTTAACTTCCCTTTCAACACCGCAGAATAATTCGTAATCAATAAGTGATGTAACAGAGGGATGTGAACCATTAAGCGGGTTATCCTCACTGCGCTTTATTTTAAAAATTTTCGTTTCAAAACTAAGTGCATCGAATATAAAATATCGTCCACTTAATATTTCTCCCGTACCGGTGATGAGCTTGATAACTTCCATAGCCTGAAAGGTTCCTATAATGCCGGGTAATACTCCCAATACACCGGCTACACCGCAATCCTGAACAGCGCCGGGCGGTGGAGGCGAAGGATAAAGATCCCTGTAATTAGGACCTGTTTCTCCCTGCTTATCAGTAAAATTAAAAACAGCAACCTGGCCTTCGAACTGGAATATGGAAGCATAAACATAAGGTTTGCCTGTTAAAACACAGGCATCGTTTACAAGATATCTGGTAGGAAAATTATCGCTTCCATCAGCTACAGTATCATATTCCTTAATAATATCTAAAGCGTTCGCTGAAGTGAGTGGTGTGTTGTAAGTTATAATATCAATATAAGGATTTAATTCAAGCAGCCTGCGTTTTGCTGCCGATACTTTAAAGTGGGTGATGTCATCAACGCCAAACAAAACCTGTCTTTGCAGGTTGCTGTCATTCACCACGTCGAAGTCTATGATGCCAATAGTACCAACACCTGCGGCAGCCAGGTATAACAATAAAGGGCTTCCAAGTCCACCGGCTCCAACTACCAGTACCCGGGCAGCCTTCAATTTTTGCTGACCCTCCAATCCAAAATGCGGGAGTATGATATGCCTGTTATACCTTGATAATTCCTCCGGTGAAAAATGCACGCTTTCGTAATTCATTGTTGGATTTTTTGGGAACTCTTTATAAAAACATTTCAGCAATGTAACGAACCTTATAATTACATGCTTACTGGCTATATGTTTAGTTAGATTGTAACTATTTCAATGGATGTTTCAGGAACAGAAACGATAAAGTTTCTTATTTGGTTTACCAAAAATAATAATAATATCACGCATAAGTGATAGGAGTCGCTATCAGTCATCAGCTATTAGGTATCAGGAGGAAACTTAATACACATTGATCTGCTGACTGCTGATAGTTGACAGCTGAAAGCAGAACGCGTCACTTTAGATTTAACATTATACTAGCGTAATGTTGTGCAGTTGCTTTATAAGTCTCAAAACAATTTGTTGATTACATATTCGTTAAGTTCAGGATTTTGGACGTTTATTATATTCATTCCCTTAACTAATCAGGTACACACCTTAATCTTATTTTTCTATATTATGAAGCGCTTAGCAGTTTTACTTTTTATGTTATTTCTACTTCAGGTTGCCAATGCTCAGAATAATAACGCAGGTCACGCACTCCTGAATAATCGATGTAAACATCACTATATTTCTTTAACGCCGAAAAGAAGTAAGAATAAACTTAAAGATGTATTTCCTTTTCGGGATATTGATGTGGTTGATTACAGGCCTGACAGTTCCAGAATCGGATTATTTGTTGTAAAAGGGCAACAGTCAGATCTTCTTTTTAAATCTTCGCCCGCTACTGTAATTAAATCTTTTCTTAACGAAGCTTATACCAATCCTTTAGCTTCTAAAACTTTACTTGTAGTTATTAGAGAATTATGGTTCTCTGATATTGTATTTGAAAAGCAGCTCGGTAAAGTGCCTTCGCCGTTCAGGAGCCGCATTCGTTTCCGTACTGAAACTTACGTAAAGGAAAACACTGGTTATATTCCATTAACATATTTTGACACATTGGTTACATCTCCAGACAATATTATGGATATAGCCCCATTCAGGATAACTGATTTAATGACCTCTTTGGTTGAAAAGATTAATTCATCGGATATAAGCCCGGCATATTTGCAAACCAAACGTTTGCTTTCTTTTGCCGCTATTGATTCGTTTAGTAATAAATCGTTTTCATACCCTATTGACGCTCCGGATACTTTGCGTAAAGGTGTATATGCAAGTTTTGAAGATTTTAGAAATAATAAGCCGTCTATTTTTAATTATGAGATTGAGAAAGAAAACAATTCTTCAATGACATTACGACTGAAAGATGAACAAGGCAAATTATATTATTCCAGGAAAATGTGGGGTTATTGCGATGGGCAACAAACTTATGTAATGATGGATGGTAATTTATTTCCAATCTTTACTTATGATCGAGCCTATTATGTATATGGATCTAAAGAGTACCTGGTTAAAAGAAATAATTTGCCTCTTTTGTTGTTGTTTCCCGGAGCGCTCGTTTTTGCTACAGTCCCTATATCCGAAAACGTTACCAGGCATCTGCGGTTCTTCAGACTTGATATCAAAACAGGTGAAATTTTATAATACCAGAAAACGTTGGATTTTACATTTGCGTATGTGATGATTATAATTCTGATTTACCCGACACTATTGATACGCATAGCCCCATCACCGCAATAATAGCAAATGATATTCTAAGACTGGTAGCGCCTGCTACAAAGCCAATAAGAGGCGGGCCACATAAGAAGCCAAGGAAACCTATAGTGGAAACAGTGGCCAGTGCCACTCCCGGCGATAAAACTTTTGATCTGCCGGCCGCACTATATACTAAAGGTACCACCGATGAAACACCCAGGCCAACGAGTAAAAATCCGGTAATTGCAGTTACAATATTGGGAAAAAGCACCGCTATTAAAAGTCCCGTTGCAGTAAGCAGACCACTCAATTGCAAAATGCGTTTTAATCCAAAACGAACCGTAGCCCAATCGGCAACAAAGCGGCCAAAAGCCATCATACTCATGAAAGCCGTATAACCTGCACCTAACCAGGCTTCATCGGCAACCACTACTTTTTTAAAGTATATACCGCTCCAGTCGAACATCGCTCCTTCGCATATCATGGAGCAAAATGCTATGATCCCTAAGTTTATTAAAGATTTGTCTGGCTTTACGAAAATTGGTTGATTGGCTTGAGGGGTGGCATCTTCTTTAAGCAGGTTGTTATTACTTAATAAAAGGATGGTTACCGCTGTAATCATAATGAAAATAAAATGCTGATAAGGAAAAATACCTCTTCCCATCATAAAAGTGCCTATAGCAGCCCCGGCAAAACCTGCAAGGCTCCAAAGTCCATGGAATGATGCCATTATAGATCTCTTGTATAATGCTTCTACTCCTACTGCCTGGGTGTTGATTGATATATTCAGCAGGTTGCCCGCCAAGCCAAAAACAAATAAACCGGTGACCAGATGGTAACCATTTTCTGCCAATCCAAGGGTGACTAATGTGAGGCTGTATAATATTGTTGCGATGATTACAATTTTACGGCTGCCAGCTTTTGCGGTGAGAAAGCCTGCCAATGGTAAAGAGATCATTGACCCGACAGGGAGTGAAATCAGGACAAGTCCCAGCTGGGCGTCTGATAATCCCAGGCTTTGCTGGATGCTGGGAATCCTGGATGCCCAACTGGAAAAGCATAATCCGAATGAAAAGAATACGGCACCTACTGCAATCCGGTTGATCCTGTGAGAAATACTAAGGGAAAGTGTCTGACCAAACATAAGCCTGATTATATATACTAAATAAATTTCAATTTTGTAGATGATTATTTAAGGGAAGTGTTTGCCCGGCTTATTTGGTTCAAAAACTCCTTACGCGAACTCTTTCCTTATTACATTTAAAGCGCCACCTGCTTTAAACCATTCGATCTGTGGCTCATTGTAAGTATGAAGCGTGCTGATGATATCAGATTTGCCGTCTTTATGATGTAGGATGACAGCAATAGGACGGCCAGGGGCAAATTCCTGAAGTCCGATAATATCAATTGAATCATCTTCAAGCACTTTATCATAATCAGCTTTGTCGGCAAAAGTTAAACCAAGCATTCCCTGTTTTTTAAGATTGGTTTCATGTATACGGGCAAATGATTTCACCAATATTGCACGAACTCCCAGATGACGTGGTTCCATAGCAGCATGTTCCCTGGATGAACCTTCACCATAATTTTCATCACCTACTACAATTGAACCCATGCCTTCTGCTTTATATGCACGTTGAGTTGCAGGCACAGTGCCATATTCACCGGTTATTTGATTTTTAACGGAATCTGTTTTATCGTTATAAGCATTAACCGCACCTATCAACATGTTATTGGAAATATTATCGAGGTGTCCCCTAAATTTTAACCATGGACCTGCCATTGAAATATGATCTGTTGTACATTTTCCTTTAGCCTTAATCAACAATCTTAATCCTTTTATATCGGTGCCTTCCCATCCTGAAAAAGGTTCTAATAACTGCAGGCGTTCACTATCTGGTTTAACTACTACTGACACAGCGCTTCCATCTTCTGCTGGTGGCTGGTAACCTGCATCCTCAACCGAAAAACCGTGCGGTGGTAATTCAACACCTGTTGGTTCATCCAGCATCACCTGTTGTCCGTCTTCATTTGTCAATGTATCTTTCAGGGGATTAAAAGTAAGGTCACCAGCTATAGCAAAAGCGGTAACAATTTCAGGAGAGGCAACAAACGCATGGGTTACTGAAAGCCCGTCATTACGTTTGGCAAAGTTCCTGTTGAAAGAGGTAATAATAGAATTTTTGCGGGTAGGATCATCAATGTGGCGTGCCCATTGTCCGATACAGGGGCCGCAGGCATTAGCAAGAACTACTCCTCCTATTTCATCAAGGGTATCTAACAGCCCATCTTTTGCTACCGTAAAACGAACCAGTTCGCTGCCAGGAGTAATAGTAAATTCAGCTTTTGTTTTGAGGTGTTTATCAATAGCCTGGTGCGCTATTGATGCGGAGCGGCTGATGTCTTCATAAGAAGAATTAGTACAGGAGCCGATCAGGGCCACTTCCAGTTTTTGTGGCCAGTTATTAGTCACTACCGCTTCAGCGAATTTGGAAATAGGCCAGGCAAGGTCCGGAGTAAAAGGGCCATTCACATAAGGTTCCAGCTCGCTTAGATTTATTTCAATTACCTGATCGTAATATGCTTCCGGGTTTTCGTACACTTCTGCATCGGGCCGTAGATGGTCTTTAATGCCATCAGCCAGTGATGCAACTTCTTCCCTGCCGGTAATTTTTAAGTAATCCGCCATTTTTTGATCGTAAGCGAACAGGGAACATGTAGCTCCCACTTCTGCACCCATATTACAAATAGTAGCCTTTCCTGTTGCGCTCAGGCTATCGGCGCCTTCCCCAAAATATTCAACGATAGCACCGGTTCCACCTTTAACAGTAAGAATGCCGGCGACCTTTAAAATAATATCTTTAGCAGCGGTCCATCCACTTAGTTTTCCGGTAAGCTTGATGCCAATTACTTTTGGCATTTTTAATTCCCAGGCAAGTCCCGCCATTACGTCTACAGCATCTGCACCACCTACACCGATTGCTACCATGCCCAAACCGCCTGCATTCGGAGTATGTGAATCAGTACCGATCATAAGTCCACCGGGAAAAGCATAATTTTCAAGGACTACCTGGTGAATAATACCTGCACCCGGTTTCCAGAAACCTATACCATATTTATCAGAAATTGAAGCAAGGAAATCGTACACTTCTTTATTAATGTCTTTAGCTGTTGCCAGATCTTCCGATGCACCTACTTTAGCCTGGATCAGGTGATCGCAATGTACGGTTGAAGGAACAGCCACCTTTGCGCGACCGCAAGTCATAAATTGTAAAAGAGCCATCTGTGCAGTCGCGTCCTGCATGGCAACCCTGTCTGGTGCAAAATCAACATAATCTTTACCTCTTTCATACAATTTTTTAGCAGGAGCGTATAAATGTGAGTAAAGTATTTTTTCTGCTAAAGTGAGTGGTTTACCTGTTAACTGCCTGCCGGTATCAATTTTTGCAGGCATTTCTTCATAAACTTTTTTGATTAGATCCAGATCAAAAACCATATGTTGTTCGTTTATAGAATTAAAGATCACCAAATTTACCAAAAATTGATCTTTCTTTCAAAAAGCAATACCATTGTATGATTTATTTTTTTAAATTGCATTAAATATTTTGAATTAAATTAGATTATTCAAAATATAATTGCAGGAAAGAAGTTGTTATGTTGAATACATTAAATTGCCTCAGATGAATCGATTCAAACACTTCATAGAATGGCAGGTGTTTGGAGTTTGCTCTTACCTGGGTGATAAAATTGGAATAGCTTCTACCACTATCAGAAAGTATTTTATTTACATGTCTTTGCTAACAATGGGCTCTCCAATAATATTTTATATTTTTGTAGCCTTTTGGATGAATGTTAAGAATTATATACTTTCCGCAAAAAGAAATCCGCTACGTAATTTATAAGCTTTTCTTTTTAATCATACCCTTTCTGCAAACAATTAACCAGTGGATGTGTAAATCTATTAAATGTTGTACATTTAAATAAACCTGCCGGATAAAGATAATGAAATGAAAAACCCCCAGAGCCTTTGTGTGGTTGCAAAGGCTCTATTTTAAAATGGTTTTTAATAAATAGCTCACGCCTGTAATACCGCTTTTCTTATTGTAATAAGTTGTTCAAGCAATGGCTGCAACAAATCTAATTTCAACATATTCGCTCCATCACTTTTTGCCACTGATGGGTTTGGATGTGTTTCAATAAATATTCCATTGGCGCCTACTGCTATTGCGGCTTTAGCAATGGTCCCTATCATTTGGGGATTACCACCGGTTACACCGCCTGACTGATTGGGTTGCTGCAGGCTATGTGTGCAATCCATAACAACCGGCACTTGGTGCTCCTGCATTAAAGGAATGTTCCGGTAGTCAACTATAAGATCCTGGTAGCCAAAACTGTTTCCTCTTTCAGTAAGTATCACTTTGTCATTACCTGCTTTACGAATTTTTTCTACTGCAAATTTCATGGCTTCGCCACTGGTGAACTGTCCTTTCTTAACATTTACTATCTTGCCTGTTTCAGCGGCTGCAATTAATAAATCTGTCTGGCGACAAAGAAAGGCTGGTATTTGTAAGATGTCTATATACTTAGCAGCAACAGCAGCTTCATCATGGGCATGAATGTCAGAAGTTGTAGGGAGCTGGTATGTTGAACCTGCTTTTTTTACAAGTGCCATTGCATTTTCATCTCCGATGCCTGTAAAGGATGATGCGCTGGTTCTGTTAGCTTTTCTGTAAGATGCCTTAAAAATATAAGGGAGGCCAAGGTTCCTGCAAATAACGGAAACCTTATCGGCGATCTCCATAATGAGGTCTTCACTCTCTACTACACATGGTCCGGCTATAAGAAAGAAATTATCAGGGTTGTATGATTGTTTGGCAAATAATTTTTGCAAGAACTTATCCATGAAACAAATTTAATGATTAATGATTAATGATTAATTATTAACGGAATCATGGTAATTATTAAAGGTTAATGATTAACGGAATTATACTTCGTATGCAAGTTAAATGCAAAGGTCTCTTGTTAACCAACTTCTATACATTTCAAACTTCGGGTTATCTTTAACGCTTCTCAATAAAAATAAATCACTATCCGTTAATCATTAATAATTAACAATTAACCATTAAATTCATGGTCAAAGAAAAGATACTCGTTATAGGTGCAAGCGGACAGATAGGTGTTGAGTTAACATTGGCTTTAAGAGGAATATATGGAAATTTAAATGTAGTGGCATCAGACCTTAGAGAAGAAAATGACTTACTAAAAGGAACGGGTCCTTATGTTAGCCTTGATGTAATGAATAAAGAAATGCTTCATGTACAGGTCATCAGGCAGAATATAACCCAGATATATTTATTGGCGGCAATTCTTTCTGCAACGGGAGAAAAGAATCCTGGCCTTGCCTGGAACCTTAACATGCAAAGCCTTTTAAACGTATTAGATATTGCTAAAGAAGAAAATATTTCTAAAGTATACTGGCCCAGCAGTATTGCGGTTTTTGGTCCTACTTCACCTAAACAGTTATGTCCGCAGCAAACAATTATAGAACCGGTTACAGTGTACGGCATTAGTAAATATGCCGGTGAGTTCTGGTGTAACTATTTTTTTCGGCGCTATCATGTTGATGTAAGAAGTATTCGTTATCCGGGGCTTATCAGTTATAAGTCAGAACCCGGAGGCGGCACCACTGATTATGCTATAGAGATTTTTCATGAGGCAATGGAAAATAAGAAATATAAATGCCCGTTGAAAGCCGGCACTTATCTTCCCATGATGTATATGCCGGACGCAATCCGTGCTACCATTGAATTAATGGAATCGCCCGCCAGTAAAATTTCTGTAAGAACCTCTTATAATATTTCGGCTATGAGTTTTTCCCCGGAAGAAATTGCAACTGAAATTAAAAAGTACATTCCTGAATTTAATATTCATTATGAGCCAGACTATCGTCAAACGATAGCCGAAAGTTGGCCAGCGAGCATTGATGACAGCACCGCCGCTTCAGATTGGGGATGGAAACCGGAATTTGGTATAACGGCAATGGTTAGTGATATGCTGGATCATGTAGGAAAGGTATGAGGCTTCATACCTGAAACCTCATACCTGAAACCTAAGCTTCAGATCCCGAGGCATCTTCCTCCAACATCTCTTTACTATCACCTCCTAAGCTATAATAATTATTTTCTTCATCCTCTTCTCCAATTTCTTCATCGTTGTCATCCAGTTCCTCTCCGGGTACATCGAGGTCGTCGCCTGATAGGCCTAGTGGGAATCCTTTCTTCTGTAAATCTTCATCTTCTCCCATATCCATATCGCGGTCTATAGCGCCCAGTGCTAATAAGTCGTCTTTAGTAACATCGGCATCCGTACCAGGCACTATGCCAATTTCATCATTATCATTTTGCGAAACCAGATCTTCCACCAAGTCTGAATTTGGCACGGGTGTATCTGCAATGGCTCCTGTTGTTAAGCCACCACTTGTCCGGGCGATATTATCCACATCAATATCTACCCTTTCCATATCACTGGAGGGATTTAATATATCTTCACTGGAAGGATAATTAATGTTTTTAAGAGCTTCTTTAATACTGTCCTCATTAGTATCTTTTGGTTGATCTTGCATAAAGTGGTTTTTAAAGGTATATAAAATTTTGTGCTGGAAATCAGATAGCCGTGCATGTTACTAAATTCTTAACCTGATTCTCTTTTTTTCAAGCAGTCCGGTTATAAGAATGATCAGCATTGCATAAGCAAGCGATTTAAAAATACCCGCCATACCAGTTCGTAGAAATACTGGTAAGCTTATTCCAACCATTGTAAAGATAGCATAATGAATATAAGGTAACAGATAACAGGTCAGAGTGCTTGTTCCAGCCGGACGGATGGCATTAAACCATTCCCTTTTATTTTTAATGTCTACGATATAGATCAGTATAACAAAACATAGTATACTGATTCCAGTGCAGATAGCCGTCCATGATGGAGTGGCGCGTATCTTGGAGATTCCATCCAGCGGACGGATGGCAAAGCCAAGGCCCAGCATCACTACACCAATCAGTGCCATAGTAACTGTGTATTGTGTAAGTTTATCGCGCTGAGCAAACTTCCTGTAAATTACTGAGGTTATAACTCCGGCCATCGTGAGGGCAGGAAGCGAACCATCACTGGTTATCCAGATCACTGATCTTACAGGATTTAAAAATTCCAACCAGCCTGAGTGAACAGCAATGTTAAACATAGTGAAAAATACCAGCGCGGCTGTTAACCAGGTAAGATTTTCTTTTACAAGCAGATAAATGCAGGTTACTAACAGGTATGACCAGCCGATTAACCCTAAAATGCCCCACCATTGCGCGGACATGCCAACAATTTTGCCATCCTGATTTCCTTTAAAAATAATTGCCATTAGTATAAGAATCAGGATACCTGCGCCTTGCAGCATTGCTTTTTTATATTTTTTTATGGCAAGAGGGTAATCAAGCCATACCAGGAAAAATCCAACTGTTATGAGTACCTGCCATACAGGTCTTGAAATTAAAGCGCTTTGATCATAATTTTCAAGGTTCACATGAAACACTCCCATCAACAGCAGTGCGAACGAACGGGTAAGGATATATATTAATGACTGATAAGTTGATGACCCCCGCGATAAACGGCTTTGTATCGCGAACGGAACAGACAAGCCGACAATAAAAAGAAATGCAGGAAACACCGTGTCAGCAAGTCCCATACCATCGGTTTGGGCAGCAGTATGTTCAAGCCAGTCAGGAATGTTTTTTAAAGTCCACAGGTCGTTTACAAATATCATCAATAGCATAGTTATAGCTCGGAATACATCAATAGAAGCAAGGCGGGGAGATGAGTTCATAGTTTGAATTTCAGCATGCCAATGATACAGCTATCAGCTATCAGCTATCAGCTATCAGCTATCAGCTATCAGCTATCAGCTATCAGCTATCAGCATTTTAAGCACAACAAGATAAAGCATTTGCCTGTTAAGAGTTAATATTAAAAACTGTTCCTCAAAGTTTTTAATAACTTAAAATTTTATGAAATTATATTTTATACATACAATTTATTTATGTTCATTGCTCAAAGCTGACAGCTGATAGCCTAAAGTTCAATAATGATAAAGATCATCAGTTTGTTTTTATGTATACTCACCTGCTTCCAGGGTGCAGCCCAATACAGGAAATTGAGTTTTCAACAACCTAAAATGGGTTCGCTGTTTAACCTGGTAATCTATTGCCAGGATTCGGTAGAAACAGCAAATGCGGCAGCGAAAGCTTACCGGTTAATAGATACGCTTAATGAGGTATACAGTGATTACCTGCCGGCGAGTGAACTGAACAGGTTGTGCGCTGAGGCGGGAAATGGCAGGTGGATTAAAGTTTCTGAACCTTTATTTCATCTACTAAGAGTTGCGTGGTATGCCAGCAAAATAAGCAACGGCAGTTTTGATGTTACCGCCGGTCCGCTGATAAGGCTATGGCGCAAAGCACGGCGTGAAAAAATATTACCTTCTAGGGACAGTCTGCAGCTTGCGAAAAAACTATCAGGTTACCGTTTGATGGAATTAGACACCATCCAAAAAACAATCAGGTTAAAAAAAGCAGGAATGAAATTAGACCTCGGTGGTATAGCAAAGGGAGAAACAGCGCAAAGAGTATGCGACTGTTTGCGTGAATCCGGATTCCCTTATTCGTTGGTTGATGCGGGTGGTGATATTGTTGCTGGTTCGGTGCCACCGGGTGTTGATGGCTGGCATGTTGCTATTAACCTGCCTGAATCTGAAGAAACCATGCAGTATCAATTACTACTGAAGGAACAGGCCGTTACTACATCCGGTGACTTATATCAGTATGTTGAACTTAATGGCAAAAGGTATTCACATATTGTTGATCCATTCAGCGGCTATGCAATAACCAATTCACGCAACGTTACAGTAATTTCAAAAAAAGGAACTGAGGCTGACTGGCTTACCAAAGCCTGTAGTATTTTACCCGTTTCAAAAGCACTCAGGCTGGTAAAAAGGTTCCCTGCCACTGAAGTGCAAATAGCAATATTGAAAGATGGGAAGCCGGTTTATTACAGGTCAGCAGGGTTTACTTCTTACCTGAAATAATCAACTTTTAAATTTGTGTGTATGTTATTAATTAACCAAACATTCTAAGAATTGTACAGGGCTCTACTTAAAGACAATGTGCTAAGGTAAAAAAACGAATAAAAATGACTGTTTGAGCGAATAATAATTTAAATTAGCACTCTTTAATAATCAAATTTGTCCGGTCAGGCTAATTGAGAGATAATATGTTTGGTATGAAGGTTATCCAGTTAATGCGTTACATAGTTGTGGCTTTAATAATTGTTTTGATAACAGCACAGGCAGGTGCGCAGCAAACAGCAGACAATGTTTCTATTTATGAACAGGCTGTTCCTGGCACCTCGATAAAATTTAAAATGATTCCCCTGAAAGGCGGCACTTTTACGATAGCAAATACCCAGGGAATTAGAGATAGCAAACCGGAACAAAAGCAGGTATATGTTTCTTCGTTTTCAATGGGAGCTAACGAAGTTACTTTTGATGAGTACGATGCTTTTTTTAAAGATGATTCATATAGCAGGAATCAGACTACGGATGCTATCACCAGGCCAAGTCCTCCATATATTGATCTTACATTAGGCATGGGCAAGGAGGGCGGTTATCCTGCAAATAGTATGTCTCAATACGGAGCGCTTATGTATTGCCGTTGGTTGTACAAAAAAACCGGAGAGTTTTACCGGCTGCCGACAGAGGCGGAATGGGAATATGCCTGCAGGGCGGGTGCTGCCACATCCTTTCCGTTTGGTAGCGATACGGCACAATTAGGTAAATATGCCTGGTATAAAGGTAACAGTGAAAACAAATACCACAAATCAGGACTTAAAGAACCTAATGCCTGGGGCTTTCATGATATGATGGGAAATGTTGCAGAATGGACACTGGATCAATATGATGAAGATTATTTTTCAGCAATCGGCACTTCATTAAAAGATCCATTAATAAAACCAACAGCACGTTATCCAAGAACATTGAAAGGAGGTACTTATCAGGATGAACCCGCTGATGTAAAAAGTTCCAGCCGGTTAAAATCTAATCTTGACTGGAACCGGCGTGATCCGCAGATACCGAGGAGCAGGTGGTGGAATGCAGATGCTCCCTTTATCGGTTTCAGGATTGTAAAGCCCGATAAAAAGCCATCCGCTGAAGAGATTGACACTTTTTTTGCGGAGTATCTGGAAAAGTTTTTTAATTAAAAATCCAGGTAGTATCATGTGTCAGGTTTTAAGTTTCAGAAATTTATTTAGCAGTCATATAAAAAAAGCACCATGAACGACAATAACAAAAATGCGCAATCCAGGAGAGATTTTGTAAAACAAAGCTCCCTGTTGGCAGGTGGTATAATGGCATTGCCTATTATTTCACAAGCCAATTATTTTTCAGGAGCCGATGATGTCATAAAAATTGCCATAGTTGGCTGTGGTGGTCGTGGTACCGGCGCCGCAACACAGGCGTTGAGTACCAAACAAAACGTGCAACTGGTAGCTATGGCCGATGCCTTTAAAGACAGGCTCGATAGCGCCTATAAAAATATTGGCGAGGCTCTTAAGGAAGGGGGACTTGACAAGCGCCTTCAGGTAAAAGAAGAAAATAAATTCGTTGGTTTCGAAGCTTATAAAAAAGCTATTGCTTTGGCCGATGTTGTGATCCTGGCAACACCTCCGGGCTTTCGTCCGATTCATTTTGAAGAAGCGATCAGGCAAAACAAGCATGTGTTTATGGAAAAGCCGGTAGCTACCGATCCCGCCGGTATTCAGAAAGTGCTTGAGGTTGCTGAAGAAGCTAAAAAGAAAAAACTGAATGTGGTAGTAGGCTTACAACGCCGCTACCAGACCTCTTACCGCGAGATCATGAAGAGATTACAGGATGGGGCTATTGGTGATATCACATCAGCACAGGCCTGGTGGAACAATGACGGTGTTTGGGTAAACCCTAAAAAACCCGGACAGACCGAAATGGAATACCAGCTGCGGAACTGGTATTATTTTGTATGGTTGTGCGGCGATCATATCACTGAACAGCATATTCATAATCTTGATGTAATCAACTGGGCGCTGGATAGCTATCCAACTACCGCTCAGGGTATGGGTGGCCGTGAGGTAAGAAAGGGTAAGGAGTACGGTGAAATTTTTGATCACCATTTTGTAGAATTCCAATATGGTAACGGTGCGATATTAAACAGCCAATGCCGTCATCAGAAAGGCACTCTGGCAAAAGTGGATGAATATGTTGCAGGCACAAAAGGAAAAATATTCTTTAATGACGCCCGCATCACCGATCATAAAGGCAAAGTAATATACCAGTTTGATAAGAAGCAGGAAAACCAGCCTTATCAGAATGAGCATGATGAGCTTTTTGCTGCCATCGCAAAGGGAGATTATAAATTTTGGGATGCAGAACGCGGCGCCAAAAGTACTATGACTTCTATATTGGGCCGTATGGCTACTTATTCAGGTCAGCGTATGGATTGGGAAAAAGCAATCACCTCAGGTATTGACCTGCATCCAAAGGTGTATGCTTTTGATGCGCCTCCACCAGTAATGCCGAATGCCGATGGCTGGTATGCTGTTGCAGTTCCTGGCGTTACGAAGTATGATCTCGCAGCGAAATAAGATATCTGAACTGTGATTTAAATGATTTAATGATGTACTATGATTGTTTGTAGAATGCTATCATAGTACATCATTAAATCATTTAAATCATAGTTCAGTATTCTTAACCTTAATTATCTCCGCTGCAATACTAATAGCCACTTCTTCGGGTGTCTGGCTTTTTATAGGAATACCAACAGGTGCATGAATGTGTTTCAGGAGAGCCGGATCATATCCTGAAGCAACAAGATCTGCAAACATCTTTTTGGTTTTAGACTTGCTGCCTAATAATCCCAGGTATTTAAAATTTTTATTGATCAGCGCACGCAAGGCGATAGCATCTGTCCTGTAACCCAAGGTCATAATAACAATGTAAACACCACCACCAGAATCAATCAAACCCGATAGCTGCCGGTAATCTTCCAGCGTTTCTTTTTCCTGAACAAAATCATTTTCGAGCATTGTTTTTAAATCCTTCCGATCGTCGTAAAGATGGATGTAGAATTCCATCTGGCGCATGATACGTGAAAGTGCTAACGCGCAATGACCGGCTCCGATTATAAACAAGCGATTTCTATAACCGATGGTTTCACTGTATTTCCAATCAGTTGATGTAAGAAACGTGTAGGAAGTTTTCGTATTATCAAAAATTCCAACCCTATATTCAATTCCTTCAGGTGAAAGTTGAAGCAGCCCTGTTTTATTTTCCTCCAGGCAGGTTACGATGGCATCAATATGAATGGCATCTCTTTTTTGAACAGTGTATAAAAGTATGGTTTGTTGTCCCGAACAGATCATACCACTTTGATGAGTAGCCGCAGTTTTATTATGAACCTGTTTGTGAATAGAAGCTCCTATAACCTGATCATTAAGTCTGGCCTTAGCCATCTCCACAAATTTATGCTCCATGATACCTCCGCCCACAGAGCCTTCCATTGCTGCATTGGCATTCACCGCCATATTAAATCCCCGGCGCCCAGGACTGCTTCCTGTGCTTTCTACAACATATAAAAGCATTACAGGAATATCCTGATTCAAGCTTGCTGAAATAATTTTCCATGTGGCAAGACTCTTCATGTAAGGGGTTTAAGGTAGCTGTGTATCTGTAATGCCATGTTGGGTAGTTACCATCGGATTTATTTCCGGACATACTTCATCCTGAATGTTTTCATACAAGGATAAAAGTACTTTCTCGGGTGTCATAGGAGCCACAAAAGCACAGCTTGCTGAAGGATTAAAAGCTTTAATAGCATTACGAAGCGCAAAAAAAGTTCCGATACCATACATCAGCGGTGGCTCTCCCACAGCTTTGGAGCGCAAGGCGGCAAGATTAGGTTTGTTATTTTCAAGGAAATGAATGTTGATAGTTTCCGGAACACCGTAAATATCCGGAACCTTATAGGTAGACAATGAATTAGAACGAAGCCTCCCATCTTTATCATACACCAGTTCTTCCAGCGTCATCCAGCCGATACCCTGCACCAGCCCACCTTCTATCTGGCCCTTATCAATTAATGGATGCATTCCCGAGCCGATATCGTGTACCAGGTTTACCGCATCAAAAGTATAAATACCCCTAAGGCAGTCAACGGTTACAATTGTAATGGCCGTTCCGAAAACATGGTAAGCAAAGGGATGGCCTTTTTCTTTTGTATGATCAAACGTGATTTCAGGTGTGGCATAGTGCGCATTTTCAGATAAGCTTACACGTTGAACATACGCCATCATTACCAGCTTTTCCCAGCTGATATCAGTTTGCATTCCATCCATCCAAACATATTCATTGCTCAATTCAAGAGATGCAGCTGTAGTTTGCAATGAGGTGGCGGCAACTTCTTTCAATCTTTCTCCAATTGCAAGGCAGGCCATTAATACAGCCTGCCCGTTAAGATCCGCAGTGGCGCTGGCTGCAGAGGGAGAAGTATTAGCCACCCGGAAAGTATTCGTAGGCTGCACTTTTATTTTTGCAGTGGCAATAGAGAAAGTGAGCGCAGCAACCTGCAGCATTTTAGTGTTAACGCCTTGTCCCATTTCAACGGCGCCCGTACTTATGCCTACGCTTCCATCAGTGTATACATGAACGAGGGCCCTTGCCTGGTTCATAAATGTTTTGGTAAAAGAAATGCCAAAGCATATTGGCATAAATGATAGGCCTTTTTTAAGCAGTTTATTATTATCATTGAAAGTTTCTATTTCATTTCTAAGTGTATCAGCATTATAAAGCGCTTCACATTTTTCCCAGCATTCGCTTGCTTCGCTGTTTGCTTTTTGACCGTAAGGAAATTCATCCCCTGTCGCTATCAGGTTTTTCTTCTGAATAGCTGAAGCCGGTATTCCCAGTTCTTCCGCAGCTTTTGCAATGGCAGATTCTATAACAAACATTCCCTGCGGCCCGCCAAAGCCGCGAAAAGCTGTGTTAGGAGGCAGGTTAGTGCGGCAGCTGTAAGCCGTTGCTTTTACATTGGGAATGAAATAAGAATTAGTGCAATGAAACAAAGTTCTTTCCATAACTGCCGGTGAAAGATCTGCTGCAGCGCCGGCATTCTGATAGAAAACAGCTTCATAGGCAAGTATCTTCAGATCCTTATCAAGTCCTATTTTAAAGTCAGACGAGTAAGGATGGCGCTTGCCGGTCATGTACATATCTGCAACACGGTGCATAGAGAACTTAACAGGCCGCTTTAAATGATAGGTAGCTAAAGCGCAAAGTATCGCCCAATGGGTAGCCTGGTCTTCCTTTCCGCCAAAGCCGCCGCCTAAACGGGTTACCTCCACTTCAAGGCGATGCATCGGGATACCGAGAACATGGGCCGTATGTCTTTGTACTGCGGTTGGCCCCTGGGTAGAAGAAAATATTTTAACAGCATCGTTTTCAGCGGGAATGCTGTAAGCACCCTGCGTTTCAATGTACAGGTGTTCCTGCCCGTTAGTTTCCGCAGTTCCTTCAAAAATATGTGCACACTCATCCCAGGTAGCCGCAGTATTGCCAAGGCTGAAAGTTCTGGGCGGAACAATCAATTCACCCCTTGCTTTTGCCACTCTGGGATCGGTGATCACGGGTAAGGGCTCAATATCAATCTTTATTTTCTTTAAGGCTGCTTCTGCGGCTTGAGTGGATTCAGCCACTACAAATGCCACCGGCATACCACAGTAGTGAATATGCCATTCTGCAAGCAAAGGTTCATCGGGAACAATGCCACCAATCTGGTTTTCACCTGGCACATCTTCAAAAGTAAATATCCTCGCCACACCGGCTGAACAGCGTGCTTCTGTTAAGTGGAGTGTAACAATTTTTCCATTTGCTACCGGTGATCCGAATACTACCCCGAATAATGTTCCGGCAATGACCGGAATATCATCCAGATAAATTGATTCACCCCTTGAATGCGTTGTAGAATCTATATTCCTCATGTAATCTGAATATTAATTTAAACAGTTTCATTCATATATCAATCCCTCTTTTTCCAGATAGGGAAACAATGTTATAAAATGTGCTTTGATGAGTTGTTTTAGTAACAAGCGTTTATAGGTTGCCGTTCCTCTTATATCACTGATCGGCTTAACTTCTTTTAATGCCTGTTGAATGGCTTGCTGAATAGTATAAGAAGATAATTCTTTGCCAACCAAAGATTCAGAGGCTCTAGCAAGAAAGAAAGGTATTGGGCCAACGCCTCCTGCAGATAGTCGCGCCTGTGTAATTATGTTATCTTCAATGGTAATGAAAAGGGCGGTGTTTACACTGGCAATATCAAGATGTGTTCTTTTACTAACTTTTTCAAAATTGAACAGCGTATTTTTATCAGGTAATAAAAACCATATTTGTTTAATATATTCTGATGGTTTCTTGGCGAGTGTTTTGTAACCCCGGAACAGATCCTGTAATGGTAATTGCCGGGTTGATTTATCATCACTTAAAATCAGTTGTGCATTCAGAGCAAGAAAGAATATGCTTAAATCACCTATAGGGGAAGCATTGATAAAATTTCCCGCTATGGTTGCCATATTCCGTATAGGGGTGGAGGATACCAGTTTTATAAATAGTGAAATACCAGGGAAATATTCCTGCATTACTGGTGACTGAAGGATATCTGTTACAGTTGCTGCTCCACCTATGAAGCATTCATTACCTTGCCTTGAAATTCCTTTAAGTTCAGTACGGTCTAGCATAAAGCTTCCGGTTCCATGAACCATGGCTTCGGGTTGCTGAACATAGAGGTCTGTTCCGCCACTTATAAAAGCTGTTCCGTTTAACGATTCATTAAAAGGAAGCGTTTCTTTTGCCGCTTCTTCCTCAGTAAGTATAAACTGATTGTTAATTGATTCAAGTTGTTGTAAAACTCCTGCAAAATAAGTTGGAAGAACAGATTTGCTGATAAGGCTTTGAATAGTGTGTTCATCCTGATTTTCCTGAAGCAGGGTAGCAACCCGTTGCGCTGCGCGTTCAATAGACTTATACCCCGTACAGCGGCAGATGTTACCATCAACAGAAGCAACAGCGTTTTGTGTGGAGCAAGCTTTTTGATCAGCAGGTTTATTTTTTAAACAGAACCCTGTTAACGACATCACGATACCCGGTGTGCAGAAACCGCACTGTGTGGCGCCTTCATCACATATAGCTTGCTGTACCGCGTTAAGACCTTTTATATTAATGCCTTCTATGGTAACAATATGTTTCCCACGAGCATTTGCCAGGGGCATCAGGCAGGAAGTAACAGCATTATAGAGTACCCGGCCGTCTTTTAATTCTCCTGTTAGGATGGTACATGCTCCACAGTCTCCTTCCCGGCAGCCGATCTTTGTACCTGTAAGATGTTGGTGGTAACGGATAAAATCAACCATTATCATGCCCGGTGGCATGTTTGTATTAATCAACTTGTTATTAAGAAGGAAATGTATCAAAATGTATATAAAATGTTTTAAAGTTACAAAAATTGCGGTGAGCTTTTAATAGCATTTTTATAACCACAGGATAAAGGCAAGGGAGAAAGAAGAGGTTATAAATTGTACATGTCGGGTGCATAATTATAGAGAACTGATAATAAATCTACCAACAACTCGTTAAAAAATTCAAATTGATTATACCAATATTATTTTAAAGTGTACATTGAAATTAAATAATTTACGTTGCGGAGCTTGTTGAAAAATAAAGCAATTAATCTTACTCTAACCTGGTGCTTTCTGTTGATTTATAACACTGCATCGTCTCAGGATTCTACGGAAGAACAATCCAGATCAAAGATCTTCTTTCATAATATTTTTAAACAGGTAAAGGATGCTGTAACAGTTGCTAAAAAAGATAGTTCAGCAAGTGCTACTGTGCTGAATACTAAAAGCGAAACTTATTTTAATAGTTATCATGGAAAAGTAATACGTCATATCATTACAAAGGAACTTGGTTTTGAAAAAACATTTACAGACACAAGCAGCAGAATAAAATATTTTGGATCAAAGGTGCTTAACGCCTTACATACGGATACTAAAGACTGGGTGATACGTTCTAACCTTTTCTTCAGAGAAAACAGTGTATTGAATGCTTACCTGATGGCAGATAACGAGCGATACCTCCGCTCACTTAATTTTATTCAGGATGCGCGTATACTTGTGGATAGTGTCAGTGGTAGCAATGATTCGGTAGACGTTCAGATAATTACAAAAGACTTATTCACTATTACAGGCGTACTGGATGTTAATGGCATTAAGCGGGTACGTACTAAAATAGCAGAAAACAATTTAATGGGAATGGGACAAGGACTTCAATACACCGCATTGTTTGATAGAAGCAGGCGACCGTTTTATGGCTATGAATTGCTGTACAGCAAAAACAGTATTGCAAATACTTTGATAAATGGTACCATAGGATATACACTTATCAATACAGGACGCAGTAATGGAACGGAGGAAGAAAAAGCATTCTATATCAGGTTGGAAAGGCCGTTAGTTTCACCTTATTCAAAACTGGCGGGCGGTTTGGAAATAAGTTATAATCATTCAGAGAATTATTATAATAAGCCCGATTCGCAATTTTATAACTACAAGTATAATTTGTATGATGTATGGGGTGGATACAACCTCGGAGTCACCAAACTGCTTAAAAGCGACAACAAGATCCGCGACCGGAGCTTTTTTGCCCTTAGATACCTGAGAAATAATTTTATAGAATTGCCATTCCAGGTGGGAGATAAGTTTGATCCATTATACAACACAAGAAATGCCGTACTTGCTGAACTGACTCTGTTCAGGCAGGATTTTTACAAAACAAATTATATTTATGGATTTGGGACTACAGAAGATATTCCATACGGCTTTAACATAGCGCTTACTGGGGGATGGTATCAACAATTATTTCTTAAAAGAGCGTATGCAGGTATCAATGCAAATTATTTTATTGTTACTCACAGAGGCGAGTTCATGCAGTATATTGTGCAGGCTGGTGGCTTCATGAACCATAAATGGGAAGATGCAAGCGTGCTGCTGGGTGCAAATATGTTCAGTAAATTATATTACTATAAAAACTGGAAAATACGTGAACACATTAAGTTCAGCTATACGCAACAGTTTAACAGAATTACCTTTGAACCTTTAAAAATAGATAATCCATACGGACTTGAATATTTTAGTTCTGATTCATTGTGGGGTCAGCGAAGAGCCACCTTGTATGCGGAGACAGTTGTATTCCTGAAAAGAAAAGTCTTAGGCTTCCAGATCGCCCCTTTTGCTTTTGCTGATCTTTCATTGCTAACACCTGAAAAGGCTGTCTTAAATAAGTCAGATCTTTATTCCGGACTAGGCGGGGGAATAAGAACCAGAAATGAAAATCTTATCTTCGGCACTATCCAATTAAAAATGACATATTTCCCCAGAAGGGGTGACAGAAATAATGTCTTTAAAATATCCATACAATCTAATCTCAGGTTCAGATACAACAGCAGGTATATTAAAGCACCGGATATTATTCAGTTGAATTCGGTGCTGGATGATAATTTTTAAACAGCTATCAGCCGTCAGCTATCAGCTGGTTCATATTAAATCACTGTGTAAGTATTCAGGAAGATTAATCGATTCACATTTATACTTGATCTTCCAATTAGTGCTCTGCTGACAGCTGACAGCTGATAGCTGACAGCATTAATAAAACATCGTTCTGTTCAACGTTATAATTGCCGGTTTAAAATCTTCCCTTGCAATGATAAATTGAATGTTTACTTTCCTGAGTGCAAAGCCTGCGCTTTTTATATTTATTCCCTGATTGGCCAGTGATTGGGCAGCTTTTGCAAGCAAGCCCGGCTGATCAATATTTGAACCGATGAGGCATACTACTGCAATCTTTTCAACAGTCACCCTTTGAAATAAGGCCTCCAGTTCAACGATCATCTGTGCTTTTAATGCTTTTTCCCAGATAACAAATGATATGCTGTTGGCGCTGGTTGTTTTGTAAGTGTAACTGATACTGAAAGACTGCAATACCAGCATGATTTTTAAGTCGAACCCAACGGTGCCTACCATCAATGGATCAAACACGTCAATGATAATGACCTTATTACTACCCGTTATAACCTCCACTTTTTTATGAGGACAGATGTATTCCCTTGTGATAAGTGTTCCCGGATGATCAGGTTCAAAAGTATTCTTGATACGTAAATTGATATTATTTATTTCGAGGGGTTTGGATGCTTTTGGATGAATGGCTTCCATGCCAACGTCTGCAAGCTGGTCAGCAACGTCATAATTTGTAAAGCCTACTGGCATGGCATTCTCCTGGCCCACAAGCTGTGGATCAGCGGAACAAAGGTGGTATTCTTTATGGATAATTGCTTCTCCAGGGTTTAAAGCAACAGCTATCTTGCTGAACGTAACTTCAGAATAACCTCTGTCGAATTCTCGCATGATGCCTTCTGTTCCTTTCGTATATCCTGTTGCAACGCAGATGGTTTTATTAAATTCTATGTTTTGAAATGAGGCGGCTATACGCTGGTCAATGGAATAAGAATGGTGATCGTGAAAGCCACTGAGATCAATCAATGTGGCATTGATATTATTATTCTGCAAGAGGTTTACCAAATTAAACGCTGCATGAGACTCACCTATTGAAGACAATATTTCACGGGCAGCCTGTAGTAAGTTTTCATCACTTACATATCCGGAGGCGAGTATATTGGCGAGGTTATCCAGAAATAATCTTGCTTCGTGTATTCTTTGTTTAATGAATGCATTTGCAACTTCAAGATTTAATCCATTAGGTTCATATCTTTCATTGATTGCTAAAAGCTTCAATAAAATATTATCAAGTGACTGATGAAAGTCTTTGTAATTTTTAAGGTGATGGAACACGCCGGGTTCACCGGTCTTCTTGTCTTCCAGCAGCCAGTTTGTTACACCCGCATAAGCTGAAACCACGAATACACGGTTATAAAGAGTTTCCGATGTTCTTTGATAGATAATAATATTATTAAAAACCTGTTCATAAGCACTCATTGAAGTGCCACCTATTTTTTCGACTGTAAGCATGATTAAAAGTATAACCTAAATTAATAAGTAAGACTGTTGTAGAAGTATTTTTGTTATACTTCAATTAAGCAATGACCGTATTATGTACCGTCAATTTTACCACAAGGAACACAAAGGTAATCCACAAAGGACACAAGAGATTTTCACAGATGATCAGCATTATAACTTATGTCTTACCTGTATTCAAGTCTATAACCTTGAACCGTTCCTTGTGCTCTTTGTGAATTACCTTTGTGCCCCTTGTGTTTAATTTCTTGACCATACTGGAATTTGAATACTATAAGGTTCCATTTATAACTCTTTTTACCCCGTTCTTTAGAAGAGAGACATTGAAATTAATCAACATTCCAAGTTTGCAGTTTGATAATTTTAAATAAGTTAAAATCTGGGCAAGGTGTACATCATTCAATGCCTCAACAGATTTTACTTCGATAATAAATTTATTTTCAATTATTAAATCAATCCTATATCCGATTTCTAGATTTACCTGTTTATAAATTAAAGGAAGTGGTTTTTGCTTTTCTACAAACATTTCCATTCTAATCAATTCATAAAATAAACATTCCGTATACGCGCTTTCCAAAAGACCTGGCCCTAGATCTCGATGTACAGTTAGGGCACAATTAAAAACCAACTTTGAAATCTCGTTTTCATTCATGATATTAAATTATCAAAAGGATAAAAATAACAGGTAATTCTAATTATTTATAAGTGAAATAACCCAATTGAATGAGTTCAATAAAAACAATTAACCATTAAAAAATCTTTGTAGTTTTAAGGTCAGCGAGGGTTTTGCTTTCGAGTATTTTAAGTGTTGCATCTCTTACCTGGATCATCATCCTGTTAAGTCCGCAGATTTTTTCATCACAGTCTTTGCATTTTTCATAGAAGTTCAGGCTAACGCAGGGGAGGAGCGCTATTGGACCGTCGAGTAAACGCATGATTGTAGCTAAGGTTACTTTCCTGGGATCAACAGCAAAATAATAGCCGCCGCCTTTACCTTTTTTACTTTCTAAAATGCCGGCTTTTCTCAGTTCCAGTAAAATATTTTCCAGGAATTTAAGAGGAATATTTCTCTTTTTTGATATTTCTGAAATAAGTACCGGACCTTCATCAACATGCTCAGATAAATAAATCAGGGCTTTAAAAGCATACTGTGTTTTTTTGGATAGCATCCGGCCGTTAATTAATTTTTATCAATAGTTATAACGCTTATAAACTAAATTTAAATTATTATAACAAATTTAATGCTTGTATAGTAGAAACAGTTATTCAGGAATATGGAATGATAGAACGAAATTTTATAGTCCCAAAACTTCTTTCATACCATAAATTCCTTTTTTACTAATGATAAATTCAGCAGCCAGAACGGCTCCTGTAGCAAAGCCAGTGCGGTTATGGGCTGTATGAATTATTTCAATATCATCTATGGATGAAGAATATTTTACTTTATGTGTCCCCGCCGCCGGATCAATCCGTTCACTGATGATCTCTAGTTCCTGCGGATTATCGCTATGATAATTGACCCAGGTTGTTTTTCTTCCAACTTTATCAATAACCTGTTCTGCAAGAGATACAGCTGTACCACTTGGAGCATCTTTCTTTTGTGTGTGGTGAATTTCATTCAGGCTTATTTCGTAATCAGCGTGTTGCGCCATTAGTTCAGCAAGTCTTTTATTCACTTCAAAAAAAATATTTACACCCACACTAAAATTGCTGGCATACACAAGCGAACCATGCTGTTGCTCACAAAATGATGTAACCACGGGCCATTTTTCCAACCAGCCGGTGGAGCCGCAAACCACAGGTATTTTAAATTGCAAACATTTCATAACATTGTCAAAAGCGCTGCCCGGACCAGTAAATTCAATGGCAACATCTGCATTGCTTATATTTTCAGCATTAAAGTCTGTTGCATTATCTATATCAATTTTCAACACAATCTCATGACCTCTTTGCACTGCAATTTCTTCAATGGCTTTGCCCATCTTACCATAACCTATTAATGCAATCTTCATAATTTGATTTTTATTTTAGCAGGTGCACAGTGTAAACTTTACAAGGTAGAACTTAACAGTTTTGGCTTAGCCTTATGGATATCAAGAACGAGGCTTAATCCCATATTCCTGGTACCAGGATTAAAGCCGGGCTTTATCTTCATGGAAAGATCATCGCTAACATTAAATCCTTTCAGGTGTGCATCTACAGTAGCATCCACAACATTTAGTCCCCAGAAAAAAAGAAAGATAAGCACAGAATAATCAATGTCTTTCCTGAAAGTATTGCGGTAATTACGGAGGTCATTAACCGCACCTGCTCTGATAAACGGCCTCAGGTCTGTATCAACCGTTTTAAATTGAGAGGTATCTTTAGTTGTTATACTAAGTGTTAGTACGCGATAAGCATAGGCAACTCTTTTATATTGAGAAATATTAAAATTAAAAGCGTAAGCAGTTGCGCCGAGCGCACCATACACCAATGGTATTTTCCAGTACTTTTTATTGGTAGCCTGTCCCCAACCTGGTAATACAGCAGAGCGAAGTGCTGCTCTCCGGGGGCCATTTATTTTTTTTGGAGTAGTATCCGGCACCAAAGATTTTAAAGAGGAAAGAGAATCTTTTGAATTGATTATTTTGTTCTGACTTAAACGGGTAGACGAAGTTGTATCCTGCTTTTTTTGTGAAAAAGAAAACTGGTAGAAAAAAACCGGGCTGATCAACAACAAAAGATACCGCGTCTTCATATTGAATTAATTTGGAGAAGCTCCCAACTGGTCAAGAATTTTATTCAGTTCCTGGATGGAATAATATTCAATAGTGATACTGCCATTGCCTTTCTTACTGTGCTGCAGTTTTACTCTGGTACTGAAATGTGAAGCTAAATTATCTTCAATTTTTTTATAAGCGGGAGGAAGCGGGGTTTTTATTGAATTTTTAACAGAGCCATTATCTTTGTATACCTTCCTGACGAGCTCTTCTGTTTGGCGTACCGATAAGCTTTTCTCCTGGATCTCTTTGAAAATAAATAACTGCTGATCAACAGTATCAACATTCACCAATGCACGGGCATGTCCCATACTAAGTCCTCCATTTCTCACCGCTATCTGGATGTCAGGAGGAAGTTTTAAAAGTCGGATATAATTAGCTACTGTGCTTCTTTCCTTCCCCATCCGTTCGGCCACCTGTTCCTGGGTATGGTTAAGATCATCCATCATACGTTTATAGCTCAAAGCAATTTCTATTGCATTAAGATCCTCACGTTGCAGGTTTTCAAGTAAGGCAAGTTCAAGCAATTGCTGGTCATCAGCCTGACGGATATAGGCAGGAATATCTTTTAAGCCGGCAATCTTTGCAGCGCGTAAACGGCGTTCCCCTGAAATCAGGCGGTATTTACCTGAAGGTAATTGTGAAACAGTGATAGGTTGAATAATATCGTGCAGTTTGATAGAGTTGGCCAGTTCATTCATGGCATGCTCATCAAAATCGTAACGGGGTTGCCTTGGATTGGTTTCTATCTGATCTAATGGAATGCGTAAAGTAGTGGTAGCAGCTTCCACCACATTTGATTTAAGCTGTCCGGAAGTGGTTTTAAGATCGGCATCAATATTTTGCAAAAGGGAGCGTATGCCTTTTCCAAGGGCATCTTTATTTAATTTAGGTACTGTCATGAGTTAGTTAAAAGTTCAAGGTTTAAGGTTCAGGTTAGATCAACTGCTATCAGCTGTCAGCGATCAGCTATCAGGAAGAAACGCATATGACAATGAATTGCTGATAGCTGATCGCTGACAGCTGATAGCAATTAATACTGTACTTTATGTTTGGCGCAACACTAGTCTTCATCATTTTCTATATCCTCGAATACTCTTTCTTCCTGACTGATCTTTGTCATATTGTTTTTCTGTAAAATTTCTTTCGCAAGGTTAAGATAGTTAATGGCTCCTTTGCTGTTAACGTCATACAGGATCACTGGTTTACCAACGCTGGGTGCTTCACTGATACGTGTGTTTCGATGAATAATTGTATTGAAAACAATTTCGTCAAAATGTCTTCTTACTTCACTTACCACCTGGTTACATAATCTTAATCTACCGTCGTACATCGTCATAAGTATACCTTCTATTTCTAATGACTGGTTTAACCGGTTTTGTACAATCTTAATAGTATTGAGTAGTTTGCCCAATCCTTCCAGTGCGAAAAATTCAGTTTGAACAGGCACCAGTACAGAATTAGCCGCCGTTAAAGCGTTTACAGTAATAAGGCCAAGTGACGGAGAACAATCAATCACTATAAAATCATAATCATCCAGCACCGGTTCCAGGATACCTTTTAGTATTCCTTCCCTGTTGGGATAATTGATCATTTCAATTTCTGCGCCTACAAGATCAATATGAGAAGGAACTATATCTAAATGCGGAGTTTCGGTTTTCAGAATTACTTCTCTCAGTGGTGTTTGATTCACCATACAGTCGTACAGACTTTGGGTAATATTATGCAGGTCAAACCCAACACCGGTAGTGCTGTTTGCCTGGGGATCGGCATCTACCAAAAGTGTTCTGAATTCAAGTACACCTAAACTGGCTGCCAGGTTAATGGCAGTGGTAGTTTTACCAACTCCTCCTTTTTGATTTGCTACTCCAATGATTCTTGCCATATATAATCCCTGATTCCGCTAAGCGGACGTTTTATTCTTTGTTAAGTGAATAGACTTGCGCTGGCGCCTGAGAATTTAAACCTATAAGGTCTTAAAGACCTTATAGGTAAAGTTGTCACCAATCGGCATAACCGCAAAATTTAGTTTTGCCCATAGTGGTAGTAACTTTTATAAGTGAATGTCATATATCAGGCTGCTTTGCTGTTAGCTGATAACTTACAACTGATAGCCCCGCAACAGCAAAAGTAACGCTTCGCCTTAAATTGTGGAACTTTAGTAATTTCATTTTGTTATTCGTATAGTATAACTAATGTTATGTTTATTATAAATTGATGCATTTGCTATTATTTGTAAACAGTCAGCTTTCAGAAGGAATGTCTTACTGGTATTTATTTCCTGACGGCTGATAGCTATGATACGAAATTTCATGGTTAAAAAACACTAATTTTTTCAAGCTGATTAAACTGCGCTGATGTATTATCAGCGATTAACAACAGGATGTACACCATTATCTCAGGCACTAACAGAAGCGGGAGTTATACTATTAAGATCGCAGGGCAATACCGGCAAATGCTTGCTGAAAAAGGTATTGAAGCCTCGCTGGTATCACTGGAACATCTTGATGTAAGTAAGCGAAATACCGCTATCAGAAAACTGGAAGAAGACATATTAATACCGGCTACTAAGTTTATTTTTATTTCCCCTGAATATAACGGCAGTATCCCCGGTGTTTTAAAATCATTGATAGACGCTTCAGATATTGAAAAAGATTGGTGGGGTAAAAAAGCTTTGCTAGTGGGCATTTCCACAGGCAGAGCCGGAAACCTCAGGGGAATGGACCACTTGACAGGAATTCTGAATTATGTGAAGATAGTGGTGCATCCTAATAAACTTCCAATTTCAGTAGTACATAAGCTGGTGAACGAAGAGGGGAAGATTATTGAAAAAGGAACGCTGAACGCTATCAGCCAACAGTTGGATGAATTTATAATTTTCTAGTGTTATATCACACGTGATATGAATCATTTTGCTATTAGCCGTAAGTGATCAGCTATCAGGAGAGAACAACAGCAACGGTTTTGCTAATACCTGATAGCAGACGGCTGAAAGCTGAAAGCTACCTTTTATAACCATATTAAGCCTGGAAATTTAAAAATTTATACATGAGAAACACAGGAATTCTTTGGATAATTGCACTTATAATGGCCGTGATGGACATTTATGTTTTCCAGGTAGTAAGAATGCTTGCCCAATCAGCCTCTCCAAGAGCGCGAATCATAGTATTTTTGGTTTACTGGCTAATATCTGCGTTTGCTTTGTTGTTAATGATAATTTTACCTTATGTAAATTATTCCAACTGGCCAAAGCCTATCCGCACTTACTTATTTGCCATAATGATAGGTTTGTTCTTTTCGAAATTATTCGCTTCCATGTTCTTTTTGATAGATGATATAAGAAGGGGAATGATGTGGATAGTTGGCAAGTTATTCAGCAACCCATCGGTAGATATTTCCGAAAGCGCAGAAGGAATAACCCGCTCGGCCTTTATGAGCTGGTTTGGTATTGCCATTGGCGGGTCTCTTTTTGGAACATTGATTTATGGCTTCAGCAATAAATATAATTATCAGGTAAAGCGGGTGAAGCTTGCTTATGATAACCTTCCGGTAGGATTTAAAGGATTAAAAATTGTTCATATAAGCGATATTCATTCCGGCAGCTTTAATGATAAAAATGCGGTTGAAAAAGGGGTTCAAAAAATATTAAACGAAAAGCCCGACCTGGTTTTGTTTACCGGCGACCTGGTTAATGACAAGGCTACGGAAATGGAAACTTATATGGGGGTGTTTAAAAAGATCAAAGCACCAATGGGCGTATACTCTACGCTTGGCAATCATGATTATGGAGATTATGTTCAGTGGGATAGTAAAGAAGCAAAAGCTGCAAACCTGTTACAGTTAAAAGGTGTTCATGCCGCGCTCGGCTGGAACCTGATGATGAATGAGAATAAAATATTGGAAAGAAATGGTGATAAGATCGCTTTACTTGGTATAGAAAACTGGGGAGCTAAAGGCAGGTTTCCAAAATACGGAAAAATGGACAGGGCCTATCCTGGTACAGAAAAAATCCCTTTTAAAATATTAATGAGCCATGATCCGAGTCACTGGGATGCACAGGTGAGAACGGTGTATCCTGATATTGACCTGATGCTTGCCGGCCATACACACGGGATGCAATTTGGCATAGAGCTGCCTGGTTTTAGATGGAGCCCGGTGCAGTTGATGTATAAACAATGGGCGGGTTTATACGAGGAAGCAAAACAAAAGTTATATGTTAACAGGGGTTATGGATTTATTGGGTACCCGGGCAGGGTAGGTATTCTGCCGGAAATTACGGTTATCGAACTGGTATAGCCAATGCAAGTAATTGAAATATTATAAGTCATTTTTAATTTCAATAAAAGCAATGTTCAGTATTTAATATTTAATCCTGAGATAAATTTTTTATTCTTGCCCTGGCATGATAAATGAGTATTTACAATTGTCATAGCTTTGGGTAAAAGGTTGTTAACAGCTTTAGGGATTAATAGCAAGTAATAATAATTCATAGTATCTTTAATGCAAGACAACTAAATTTTACTAAACTACGTTTGCTGGTATATTATAATGTAAACACCCAATAAACTGCATGAAGCGTCTTTTTACTGTGATATTTATATGCGCAGGTATCTTGTCTTCCGGTTCGTCTTTTGCACAGAACACCAGGATTGATGCTATTTTTTCCGGTGGTGACACTTCGGCTATAATGGATTCCCTGATGAGAGATTTTGACGCTTACCTGGATTCATTGATTAAACCAAAAAGCTTTTTTAATGTAAGTGCAGGTTTTGGAACAGGTTTCTTTAGTTTTAAAGACAATACAACTTTAGATTACCAGATCAGGAATAAAGCGATTTTCTCCCCTGAAATCAGTTACTTTCATAAATCGGGATTAGGAATAACCTTAACAAGTTACCTGCTAAAGGATAATGGGAAATTAAATCCTTACCAGTACGCTGTTAGTCCTACTTATCACTTTATTAAAAGAAACCAGTTTTCTACAGGTATAAGTTATACGAGGTTTTACACAAAAGAAAATCTTTCGTTTTATACCACGCCTATACAAGATGAAGTATATGCTTTTTTTAATGTAAAGAAATGGTGGATAGAACCGGGCATTGCGATGAGCTATGGATGGGGTAGTAAAACAGAATATGAGCATAAGGAAGTAGATGTTTATTTGAAACGCCTTAAATCCACCCGCAAAAAATTAATCTTGATTCAGCGTTATGAATCTGTTCGGGATTTCTCCACGTTTTTTTCATTAAGGCATAGCTTTACTTTTCATGATGTATTATTAAAAAAGGATATGCTCATTTTAAGGCCTGTGGTATTACTTTCTGCAGGCACTCAAAATTTTGGATTCAATACTTCTTTCAGCAGCGCTACCATGAATAATAATAATTTCCTTCCACCCAATTCTAACATTACAGATGTACGCAGCTTTAATTTTCAATCTTCTACTTTTGTGCTTCAGGTAGATTATTCATTAGGTAAGTATTACATATTACCACAGGTAATAATAGATTACTATCTTCACAATGCTGATAAGCGTTTTAATAGTGTTGCTTCTTTTACGGTTGGTGTGAATTTCTAAAGCTCCTCTTTTTTGTTGTATAAGATGGTTTGATTAATGAAACTGAGGTCTGAACCCCACTTACAAAACAGACGATGACTTTCGAAGTCTGAACCCTGAGTGTAAGATATCAATATTTAAGACTTCGGAAGTCATCGTCTGTTTTGTAAGTTCAAAAACTTTCTCTATTTAAGACTTCGCAAGTCAAACCCAAATTTTCGATCTTAATATAACTTTAAACCTTACACTTTAAAACTTAAATCTTCTTCCAATTCTTAACAATTCCTTGTATTGCAGTTAAATGTAATTTTGTTTAATTTAACAAGATCATTTTTTGCTGGCATATTACTTGAACTCTTTTTCTAAAATTTAAAACCTTCATTATGAAATCGAAATTGCTTGTTTTGTTTGTTGCTCTCTTATCTATCACTACTACAGTAGTTGCACAGAAAACTCCGTTCTTGCAGTTAGGAGTAAAAGCTGGCGCCAATATAACCAAGATAGATGGTAAATCTTTTAATGATGAATTTAAATACGGCTATAGTTTTGGAGCTTTTGCAGCCGTTAAGCTCGGTGAAATTTGGCAGATTCAGCCGGAAGTTTTATTCAATCAGTATAATACCAGGTCTGATTCTAATTTCAACACTTTGTATGCTACCAAAAATTTGAGAAATGTTTCTCTTAATTATCTTTCTGTTCCAATTCTGTTAAACTATTCTCCGGTTAAGTTTTTCACTTTGCAGGCAGGTCCGCAATTTGGTATATTGTTAAATAAGCATGAAAACCTTTGGACCAATGGAAAAAGTGCTTTTAACAATGGTGATTTTAGTATGGTAGGAGGAGCGCAGTTAAACATTGCAAATTTCAAGATCTCGGGAAGGTATTTTGTTGGTCTGAATGATATTGGGGATATAGATAACCGGGAGAAATGGAAAAACCAGGGTTTCCAGCTTAGTGTCGGACTGAGACTTCTTTAATATGAGGTATGAGGTAGCTGACAGCTAAACGCTGTCAGCTGGTATGAGGTAGCTGACAGCTAAATGCCGTTAGCAGGTATGAGGTAGCTGACGGCTTAACGCCGTTAGCAGGTATGAGGTAGCTGACGGCTTAACGCCGTCAGCAGGTATGAGGTATGAGGTATGAAAGTGGTATGAGGTATATGTCTGTAATCAGTAAGATAAAAATAAAAGTTTGAAAATCCCAAAGGGGTGATATGATTATAGAAAATGAAAATTGTAAAACGCTAACCCTGAAAGGGTGACATGATTCTTCAGCATAAGCAATCATGCCACCCTTTCTGGGTTTTATGCAAATCACTGGTTGGCTCTATAATCATGTCACGCTTCAGGGTTAACCTCATACCTGATACCTGAACTTTTCCTAACTTCGCCTCATGAAATTCGAAATAGGAGATAAGGTGGTAGTTAAGCATTCCAATGAAGAAGGAACGGTGATAGATAATATAAATGATAAGATGGTAATGGTTGAAGTACGTGGTGTAAAATTTCCTGTTTACAATGACCAGCTTGAGTATCCCTACTTTAAAAGGTTTACAGAGAAGAAACTTTTTCCTGAAAAGAATCCCCCTAAAACTTATATAGACCAGGTGCCAAGGGAAAAAGTTACCACCAAAAGCAAACAGACTAACGGAGTGTGGCTTATGTTTATCCCAAAATTCGGTAACGATGATTTTGGTGATGAAATAGTTGAGTTATTAAAAGTTTATCTTATTAATGGAACAGCCCAGGGTTATAATTTTGATTATAAACTTGATTTGCTGGGAGATCCTGAATTTGAATTGAAGAACCAGGTATTTAATAGCCAGGATTTTTATTTGCACGACATTATTTTCGAAAAAGTAAATGATAGTCCTTCGTTTAATATTGAATTTTCTTTAACCACACCAGATCTCAAAAAGGCTGAATACTTTGAAACATCCCTTAAATTGCGGCCTAAACAGGTTTTTACTAAAATAGAAGAATTAAAATCAAAGAATGAACCTTCATTTTCCTTTAAACTGTTTGATACTTATCCCGACAAGCAGGTTGAAGAGAAAATGGATCTTGGGAAACTGGCATCCAGTGGTTTCAAAATATATGAAGCTTCAAAGGTTAGGCAGCATTTAGAACCAGCAAAATATTCTGTAGACCTTCACATGGAAAAAATTACAGATGACTGGAAGAGTCTCAGCAATTTTGAAATATTAAGCATGCAGTTAAACCAGTTTGAAAAATATTATGATCTGGCTGTGGCTCACCGGCAACCATCCCTCGTCGTTATTCATGGATTAGGCACCGGTCGCCTGCGTGATGAGATACACGAACTATTGAGGCATAGAAAAGAAGTAAAGTCGTTTATCAATCAGTACCATTCTTCATATGGTTATGGAGCAACGGAGATTTATTTTCAGTATTGAAGAAGCTGTCAGCTATCAGGTATCGGCCTGCTTTTAAAAGTTTTAATTACTGATAATTGATTAAGGCATTTTATGCGGGATTCATCTTTCATCCTGACAGCTGATAGCTGATAGCTAAATAACTACAAACCGAACTATCGTTCTCCATATGGAGGAAGGAAAGTCCGGACAGCATAGAGCAATGTACCGGTGAACAGCCGGGCTGATGCTTGTTCATGGTAACATGATTGTGCATTGGATAGATAGTGCCACAGAAAATTACCGCCTGTTACAGGTAAGGGTGAAAACGCAGGGTAAGAGCCTGCGTCCCGGCCTTGGTAACATGCCGGGAGGGTAAACCTTGCATGCTGAAATGCCATGTATATTCCGGTTTGATAACGTTGGTTCATCAACGTTATACTGGTGAGCTGCTCGTTCATATTGGCTGTTTTCAATCAGCAGTCATACCGGGAAGGGTAGGCAGAAAGAGGTGCTGAGTAATCAACATCCCAGATAAATGATAGTTTAGAAACAGAATCCGGCTTACGAGTTTGTAGTTTTTTTCACTTATGTTTCATCACAAGTTTTCTCCAGAAAGTACAAAACATAACATAAATTAATAATAGATAAATTTGCAAAAAAGATTGAAAGTAAACAGTATCAAGCCGCTGCTCCTTATTTTTCCCTTTGATCTTTTATCTCATTATTTAAGATGCCTGATGTTAGCCAAACATCTGAATGATTATTTTGAGGTTATGTTTGCGCATTCTGAGAGATATGCCGATTTTATTTTACAGGAAGGTTATCAAACATTTCACTGCAAATCGTTTAACGCGCTGCAGGTAATGGAAAGCGCTAAAAATTTTGATTTTTCCTGGGTCAACGAAGAAGCGCTGGAATCTGTGTATCTTGACCAGGTAAGGATTATTGAAAAGCTTAGGCCTGCAGCAGTTCTTGGTGATACATCGCTGACGCTAAAAATGGCTGCTGAAAAAAGTGGTGTTACCTGTATTACACTTATGAACGGCTACATGAGTAAGTATTATTTTTACACCCGGAAGGTTTCAAGAACACATCCTTTTTACAAGTATATAACCAAGCTATCAGGACAAGTACTTGACCTGATAACGGAAAAAGGTGAAGCATTAGCCTTTTATAAATTACATCGTCCTTTTAAAAAGATCCGTTCAAAATATAATCTCTCAAAAAAAATAACGTACCTCGATGAATTGGAAGGGAACATAAATTTAATATGCGACCTCACGATTCTATTTCCACAAAAATTACTGCCTCCAAATTATACAATTATAACTCCGTTGTATTACGATTCTGATATAATATATTCTCAAATAAGTAAAAAGCTGGACAAACGAAAGAAAACAATTTTCGTTACCATGGGCAGTACGGGAGACTGGAATAGGGTATCTTTTTTGAATAATCCACATTTTACAAAATACAATATTGTAACGGCAGGGGATAGCTGCAGTGTTTTGAACGCTTCCAATATTATTAAGACACCATTCATTAATATACACGAGATTTTTTATGCAACTGATCTCGTAATATGCCAGGGTGGCAATGGAACCATTTACCAGTCTTTACTTTATGGTATCCCGTTGCTTTGTAAAACAAATAATTTTGAGCAGGAATGGAATGTTGAAGCCCTGGAAAGATTAAAAGTGGGAAAATCACTAGACAGTACTGACAATATGAGTGATTATATTAACCAGGTAGAAGAATGGATTGTAAAAAAGAATGCTGAATCAAATGAACTATTGAAATTGCAGATGAAGAACGAAGCAGATAAACTTGGAACGGTTATCAGGAAGATAGCCGCCAGCCTGATCAGGTCAACAGTAAATGATTTACAACATCTTTAAAGTTCCTCCTTTTCAAGGCTACTGCCAGGACACAAGTCTTTTGTGCAAAAGTTAAAAAGGCCACAAAGACACGAAGGCACTAAGTAACACAAAGAATTTTCTTTGTACTACGTAATGCCTTCGTGTCTTTGTGGCCCTCTACCTCACCAGTAAAGCCGTTCCCTTCCTCATGATTTTTTTATTAAGATAAGATGTTCCAATAGCTACATAAATAAAAGCACCGCTTTGCTGAGGAATGCCATTGATCCTGCCGTCCCATCCCTGGCCGGCCTGATTGGTGCTGTACACTAACTGGCCCCAGCGGTTATATACTTTAAAAGTTTCCAGGTATTTTATTCCAACAGGAACCGGCTTTAGCAAATCATTATTACCATCACCATTTGGAGTAAAAGCTGAGGGCACAAAAATATCCGCTGGTGTTTTAAATATTTTTACTTTAACAGAATCGTTTGAAAAACATGCTTCGTTACTTACCCTAACCGTATACGTTATTGAGTCTATTGAAGCATTTGGTGAAGTTACCGGATCAGCAATAAAGAGGTTGTTTAAAAAAGTGCCTGGTGACCATAAGTAAGCAGTTCCACCTGTTGCATGAAGTTGCAAGGGTTGTCCCGCTACCACCAACGTATCGTTACCTGCAAATGCATTGATCCGTGGCAACACGGAAACACGCACCGTATCTTTTGAAGGCTTATGACATCCAATTGTATCATACACTGTCAGCACATAAGATGTTGCCTGCAACGGATGTGCTACCGGTGATAAAGTGTTTGCATTTTGCAAACTTGCAGCAGGTGACCAGTTAAAAGAAGATCCATTTATAGAAGCATTTAACCGGGCAATCGTTCCATAGCATATTGTAGTGTCGTTGCTCACAACAACCTGCGGATATGGAGCAACTTTAACATTGATAGACGTAGTTGCCTGGCATTTACCCACGTTAGCAACAACCAGGTATTTGGTATCCGTTTGCGGAGCTGCTTTCGGATTCTTTATAATTGAATTACTTAAACCTGCACCTGGTGACCAGCGATACTGCAAACCTTCACTTACCGCATTCAGCTGCAAACTATCATCCTTGCATATAGTGGCATCAGCAGGCAGGCTAACGGTAATAAAATCCAACACATTTACGGTAACAGTATCTTTTGCAATACAGCCTTTTTCATCAAGGGTTACTATATATTTTGTAGTGATTTTTGGATATACGAAGGGCGAAGCTGCATTAGGATTTACGATACTGCCGGCAGGCGCCCAGGTAAAACTTCCATTACCAACGGCGTGCAGGGCAAGGGTATCTATGCTGCAGATAAGTGTATCTTTAAAAGGCAGTGAAAGAAATGGTTTATCCGATACCAACGCAATTGCCGAGGTAGTGTCCACGCATCCCTTTGTACTGCCTGCAATCAGGGATACAGTATAACTGCCGGTAGTGCCATAAAGGTGCGATGGATTTGAAAGGCTGGATGAGTTGGAAGCAGCATAGCTGTCACCAAAATCCCAAAGCCAGCTATTGACAGTTCCATATTTGGCATAGCTGCTATCATTAAATAAAAAAGGCGATTGGTAGCAACTGCCTGTTAGCTTAAAATGCGATTCAAAACCCGGATATACAAGGACGCTGGCCTTTGTAGAGTCTTCGCAACCTGCAACAGAAGTGACACTTAATTTTATAGTATACGTTCCTGTATCGGAGTAAGTATAGGAAGGAGTGGGGGCTGTTGAGGTATCGGTTGTTTTATTGAGTACTCCAAAATCCCAATGGTAAGCACTTACATTGGTGGAAAAAGACAGGTTTTGAAATCGAAATGTTGAGTCGTCGCATTTATTGTATACAGGTTTTAAGAGAGCAGCGGAGAGAGAACAGTCAGTTACGGTTACCTGCACTTCTTTTTTACTTAGGCCAATAAGAGTGCCATTCCGGTATTCTGATACGTTTACTGATACAATATAAGAGCCCAGCGTTGGGGGTGCAATGCCCGAGATGTTGCCAGTATTTTTGTCTATGGTTACACGGGTACCCAGAGGCTGAGCCGCAGAAAATCCACTTTGATAAAGCAGGTCGGAATAAGGAGGGGACGTTGGTGGATTAGGCTGGCGGATTTGAGCGGAACCTCCGGTTTTTCCTGGAGTAAAATCATATATAAGTTTGTCGCCGTCTTTATCCGTTGCGCTGAAATCCAATGAAAAATAGGAGTTATGACAAATAACAACCGTATCCTTTTGCGCAAATACCGGGCTGTTATTGGTACGATACACAACCCCGTTTATTACTCCGGGGATTATATTGATATTGGTGATGCCATAAGTGGAAGAGTTCTGTATATTGATTATGCCTCCAATCCGGCAACATTCCTGTTCTGCCAATACATAACCGGCAATGTTATCCGGCAATTCTGTTTCTCTTATATAAGTGACCACTACGTAGCAAACCGTTGGTGGCTGGTTAATGCAGGGATCAAAATTTGTTTTCTGAATGGTGATCCGGTTTGATTCAGCTATGGATAGTGTTGATACCAATGTAAAGCTGGTTGCATTAAAAATTCCTACAAATGAAGTGGGCTCAATAAATTGTGTGCCGGCACAGTCTATATAATGCTTTACGGTAATCCTGTATTTTGAGGTGCCTGCAGCTGAACCGTCTCCTGCATATTCATAGGTAATAGATCCCCCTTTACCATGTCGCGCAAAAGCTGAGCTGGCAATAATTAAACAGGAAACCAGCAGCAGTATTGATTTCAAGGTTGTACGAGAATTGTTTAGTATGGTGTCAACCATAAAATTTTAGGGTTATTGCTATCGGCTATCAGCCGTCAGCTATCAGCAGATTAGAGCCTTACAGTTTCCTCCTGATAGCTGATAGCTGACGGCTGATAGCAATGAATACGAAAATTAATGCTTGGTTTAACATTAGTGAATATAAGATAATATTTGTCTTTGCTATCAGTCGTCAGGTTGATAGCAATTCAATACGTAATTTCATGTTTGACTTAACACTAAATTACTTTCCTTTAATAACATGAAACAACTTAATCTTATTTTATTTATTGCCTTATTTACCTCCTGTTCAACAATTAATTCCTTCGCGCAAAAGCAATCCATCGATCTGTTGATCTACAATGCAAAGATTTATACAATAGATAACAGGTTTTCTATAGTCAACGCTTTAGCCATAAACAAGCGAAAAATCGAAGCCACCGGCGATTCAAAAGTACTGCTTGCAAAATATAGCGCTGCCAAAGAAATAGATGCAAAAGGAAAATTTATTTATCCTGGCTTTATAGATGCACATACACATTTTTATCGCTATGGGCTTGGCTTGCAGACTGCTGACCTGGTAGGCACCACTGGTTGGGAAGAGATTTTGCAGAAGCTGCAAAGCTTTGCTACAAACAATAAAGAAGGCTGGCTAATAGGCAGGGGATGGGATCAGAATGATTGGGATGTAAAAGAATTTCCTTCCAAAGAAAAACTCGATTTATTATTTGCTGACAGGCCTGTTCTGTTAACAAGGATTGATGGACATGCTGCTATTGCTAATCGAAAAGCTTTGGAAATAGCCGGCTTACAACCAGGTTTTATATTATCAGGCGGACAGATTGAAACAAAGAACGGAAAGCTCACCGGTATTTTAATTGATAATGCAATCAGGCTTGTAAGCTCCAAAATGCCTGAACCAACTACAAACCAAAAGAAAGAAGCACTCCTGGATGCACAGCAAAATTGTTTTGCAGTCGGACTTACTTCAGTAGATGATTGCGGACTTGATTTTAATGAAGTACTTTTTATTGATAGCATGCAAAAAGCAGGGCAACTGAAAATGAGGATCTATGCTATGTTGAGCGATGCTGCTGATAACTATACTTACATTTTTAAAAGAGGTAAAATAAAAACAGATTACCTGAATGTGCGTTCCTTCAAAGTTTATGCTGATGGTGCACTTGGCTCAGGAGGCGCGGCATTGCTGCATCCTTATTCTGACCAACCCGGCTGGACGGGTTTTCTTTTAAGAACACAGGAGCATTATGACTCCGTTGCCAGTCTCATTGCTCAGCACGATTTTCAAATGTGCACCCATGCAATTGGAGACTCGGGTAACAGAACTATCCTGAAGATCTATGCTAAATACCTGAAAACAAAAAATGATAAACGCTGGCGTATTGAACATGCGCAGGTTATTAATCAAAATGATTTTAGTTTGTTTGGCAAATACAATGTGATACCTTCCGTTCAACCAACACATGCTACTTCAGATATGTATTGGGCAGGAACACGTTTAGGAACTGAGCGTGTGAAAGGTGCTTATGCGTATAAAAAATTGCTGGATCAGAATGGATGGATGCCGCTGGGAACGGACTTCCCGGTTGAAGAAATTTCTCCATATAAAACTTTTTATGCAGCAGTATTCAGGATCGATGCCAAAGCATATCCTCAGGGAGGGTTCCAGGTTGAAAACGCTTTAACGCGTCAGCAGGCTTTAAAAGGAATGACCATCTGGGCAGCCCGGTCTAACTTTGAAGAAAATGAAAAAGGTTCACTGGAAAAAGGCAAATTCGCCGACTTTATAATTTTAGATAAAGACCTGTTAGCTGCTCCTGCCAGCGAGGTTTTAAAAACCACTGTGTTAGCAACTTATGTGGATGGGGAGAAGGTATGGGGGAAATAGAAGAGTGTTGTGTTAATTGTTACTGAAACTTCGAAGTGTTTGGATGACTTTCGAAGTTTTAAAAACTTCAGAAGTCAGCATCTAAACACACTTAACAAATCCGATTTCAAATCTATTACTTCTTTAACGAAGGTACCAGCCTGGCAGTAAGATCCGGCTCTTTCATATTTTTATCCAGAGGAAACATCGGGCGTTGAATCCTTTTATAGGGAAGGCGTTCCAGGTTTTGGTCTACACCGCCGGGAGTGAGCGCCAGCAACCAATCTGCTCTCATAGCATAGAGTTCAGGTTCCAGGTAGCCGATTTTTACAACTACAATATCTGATTTCCGGGGATTAAGTCCCAACCTGGTAAAGTCAACTTCCTTATGGTAAGGCTTACGTTTCTGAGTAACGATTATATGCACACTGCCAACACGAATCACCACTTCAACTTCAGCATTAATATCGCCATATTCTATTGACTCTACTGTTCCTGAAATCAGTACCGGTGGGGCATACCGTGCATCTACTACCGCACCTGCATAACCTTTTACCTGACCGCCAACTTTTGCTGCTATTGCATTTTTGATAAGATCTGGTCCGGGAATAGAAGCGTAGATAAGCGAAGGGCCGTTATCAGATTTAAATTCAGTCCGGGCAAGTATTTCTTTTAATGTCCACGTTACATCGCCGGCACCACCTGCCGTAGGATTGTCGCCGGAATCACTGATAAAAAAAGGATGCTTTGTACTTGTAAGCGCTTTATGAAGACATTCACTTAATGTGCCCGTAGGCGCTACAAACGAATAACCAGACCTGGCATTCCAAAAACGTTCCGCCAGTTGCTGAGCGGTACTTACTACTTTTTGTTTATCATCACCTGTAACCATAACAACGGCATGATTGCGCGGTTCATCGGCCCATGCATATCCAACCCAGATTGCGGCATCAATAATGCCTTGTTGTGACGCCGCAGGCGCGACCGCCTGGTAAACAGTTTTCGCAGGCTCTATTCTCGTACTTGTTTTTTCTCCGGGTAACAATATAGGAATTGATATCCATGCTTTGTAAGCAGGCTTTCCTTTTCCATTATCAATTCTATCCAAAAGATTTTTTACGGCCCGTTGTTTGGTTTCCATAGCATCTTCATGCGGGGCCATGCGGTAACAGGTAATCAGATCGGTATTCTCAGCCAGGCGCCAGGAAACATTTCCATGCAGGTCCATTGAAGTGGAAATAAGCGTTTCATTTCCTATAACTTTTCTAATTCTTGTGATGAAGTCTCCTTCCGCATCTTCAATGCCAACAACGCTCATGGCACCATGAATATCGAAGTAAAGACCGTCGTATGGCATATACTTCTTAAGTGAATCCAGGGTTTTATTAACCAGCGATTCATAGGCTTCCCTGGTAACCGCGCCACCGGGCAACGATTTGCCCACTAATGTTGGAATCCATACTGCCTTACTGCGGAGCGGCGAATCAACCGATAAAAAAGGATAGGAGGAAAAAATAGCAGCACCATATTTTGCATGAAAGGCTTCTTCATTAGTGAGCGCCGGTGAAAAGGTGCTGGATTCTATTCCAAGTCCCGCAATAGCAATGCGGGGAAGAGGCTTTGGTTGAAGATTTCCTTCTTTCTTTGCATAGAAATCAAAATGATTTTCTTTAGGATTTAGAGAGTATGTTACTCTATTTTTTATTTTATCTAAAGAAATGTTTTTAAGGTGGATTGGTCTTGCTATTACAAAACATACTAACAAAAAACATGAAAAACTCAGAAAAAATATATGCCTCATAACTTTTTATATGTTTAAAATCCCGCAAAAAATAATACGAATAAGTAACGGAGGAAATTAAAACTGAATCCACTATCCGTTAATAATTAACAATTAACCATTACTCATATCCATTCTTCAATACAATTTCTCCACCTGCCTTGCATGTCAGTTCGACATAACCATCCCCGTTATTTTTCAGTATGATATCTTTCTTTGAGGCGGTTACCATTGTTTTAAACGGCAGCTTTAATTTAGTGGTGCCGCCTTTTTCAGAAACGATTGTAACATGATCAATCACGCCATCTTTTTTTTCAACGCTTATAAGGAAAGCTCCTTCGGCACGAAGGCTTTCAAATTAAATGTCTTTCCATGAACCCGGAACCGCAGGCAGCACTTCTATAAAGCCTGCATAACTTTGCAGTAACATTTCCTGCAGCCCGGCAGCAAATGCAAAGTTACCCTCCAGCGTAAAGGGACGGTAAACAAATTTTGAGAATCCCGATTTTGTCTGATCACCATTTAAATGAAAGCTATTAATAGAACAAAATGCTTTAGAAAAAATATTAAGTTCCTTAGCAGCTCCCTCACCATCCTTCGCCCGCGCTTTAATGTTAGCAAGCCATGCATAAGAATACCCGCACCAGGCCGCCGGACCAACACTATCAAGCAAATGGATAGTATTACGAATAATCGTCTGGGATTTTACACCATCCTTCCATTTAATAAGTGCCAACGGATGGATGGCCATCATGTGTGAGAAATGCCTGTGAGACTGATTGTATTTCATCGTTGGTGAAAACATTAATTCGTCGTTATCCGTCAGTGCGTAGGCACCAAACACACTGAGTATCTTTTTCCAATGAGCTGCTTCATTTTTCAAACCCAGTTCCAACGCTACTTCTGCTGCAATGGTGAATGTATATTTCATCAATGCCAGGTCATAGTTAGTTGTCTGTGAAAACCATGCTGTAATATTATTGTTATTTATTTCAGGACTCTAACTAATGGGTAACTGACGATGGCCCTGCTCATCTTTGGCAGTCATGCTTTCAAGAAACACTGCTACATTTTTTATCCAAGGGTAAGCACGTTGACGAAGAAAACTTTTATCCATACTATAGCGCCATTGTAAATAGTAATGCTGAGCCAGCCAGGACGATACAGTTGGAGAAAGAGAATATAGTATCCTGCCACCCATTTCAGTTCCGTTCAACGTAGTTACGCCGGGCACGGCAAGGCATCCCTTACCAAGGAACAGTATTGTATACCGCTTGTAATTTGCTTTGTTGGCATCAAGATGATCTAAATAAACTGAAGCATCTTCCAGGTGATTGGCGCCGTAAGCTGGCCAGTAACTGAGTTGAGTATTAAGGTCATGGTGGTAGTCGCCTTTCCATGGTGGCAAGCGGCCGTTGTCTGCCGTCCATACTGCCTGTAATGAAATCGGCGGCGCGCCTTTTCGTGAAGCAGAACCAAATTTATATTGTTCAAGATACCATTGCTTTTCAAGTAAAGTATCGGGTACATGGATAGCGGATTTGCTCCAGAAATTTTTCCACCAGGTGGAATGTAAAACATAATCTTTTTCATAGCTTCGAGCTAATGCTTGTTTCGTTATTGCCGAGGCTGTTTGATTAATTTTTTTTGAAGGATATTGAGATGAGATACTCCATGTTCCTTCAATGGTAGTTAAATTTAAGGTCATGAACTGATGACTGACAGAAAGCTGCATATTGTAGTAGGATCAGTGTTAGGAGTAGTTTAAAGTTCAATGGAAGGTAAGTTTAAAAAATTTCCATAATCCCTACATCCCACGAATCCAATTCAGACTATTTGCTACCAGCCTGGGTTCTGACCGATCTTAGGATTCAACAACTTGTCTGTTTCAGGAATAGGATAGAGATAAAATTTATCATTCCAGGGTCTTGGAATATTAGTCAGCCATGTTAATTCACCGTAAGTATTATTAGACAGTCGTTGAGGATTAACCAGGCCGTTGATAGTAGCTGCTACATTGATATAGGTAACTCCAGGCAACTGTGTAGCAGGCTTGGTCTGGTAAAAATAAACATCCATCTTACCATCACCGTTAAGGTCCATTGGCTGATCGAGGGCAGGAACATAAAATCCATTCCATACAAGGTTCATCAACTCGCCTCTTTTCCATCTTGTAAGGTCATTGAAACGGAAACCTTCAAAAACCAATTCAATACCTCGTTCTCTTCTGATCTCTAATAATACCGGATCTGAAATACCAGGGAAGTAAGTTGTTTGCATATAAGGATCAATTGCTGTAGGCCTGGTAGTTAACCCGCTGGTAATGCCGGCCCTCTTACGTAAGGCGCCCACTGTTTTAATCCAGTCATCATCTGTAAATCCACCCAATTCAGTTTTTGCTTCAGCGTAGTTCAACAATACTTCGGCATAGCGGATAGTAGCTACAGAATTATCGTTCCTGGTTCCGCCATCATAATAAGTATCATCAACGGTCCATTTTATAGGTTGATAACCGGTATACGTATACGAAAATACCGGCGGAGCTGCTTCTGTGGCACCGCCATTTATTCTTTTATAATCACCCATGCGGATGGTTTGTTGCAGGCGCATATCCCTGCCCTTTACTTCTTCAACAAAAGGCATGGTGGCATAATTTGGTTTGCTGGTAAAAGGAGTACCATTAATGTTAAGATAAGTATTTACAAACGTACGTATCAGGCTGGCCCTGTCTCCGTAGGTAGCGCTTGTCCAATACCAGTTGGCATCATGAAATACACTAAGGGCCGGATCAACAACAGCAGCTAGCATTACCTCATTTGTTACAGGAGCTTTACTAATAAATAATGTCCGGTATGATTTGTCTGTTCCGTTAGCGGTATTCAATGTGTAGCCAGCTTCATCCATTACTTTCTTAGCTGCGGTCATAGCTTCTGTCAACCATTTACCGGCGGTACTTTCAAGCTTATAACCGGTTTGATACTTCCGGAAAGTTCCTTCAAACAAACATACCCTTGATTTAAAAGCATACGCCACATATTTTGTTATCAGGCTACGTGTTTTGTCATCAGTTGACTTGATGTTGGCGCAGGCAAAATCAAGGTCTGCCAATACAGAATCCATAACCAAAGTACGCGGATCGCGCGGGTTATTCAATGCAGGATCTGTTACGGATAGAGTTTTACTAATCCAGGGAACATCGCCAAATCTTTTAACCTTATCAACATAGAACCATGCCCTGAAAAATCTTGCAAGTCCGATATAATTAGCTCTTACCTCAGGGGCTATTGCAGGATTGGTGCAGTTTTCAATGAAGTAATTAATATTTCGCAGGTTGGTCCAGGTCCAGCCGGTACTTTGCCTGGAACTGAAAGCGCCTTCCCTTATAAAATCAGGAACAGTAGTACGGGCAACCATGTCTGACATAGCATCACCTCTCACTATATCACCTGCCGCGGGCAGGTTATCATAAAATGAATTCGCGTATAATTCAAGTCCTTGTACACTGCCGAATACGGCATCTTTAGAAGCAGTTGATTGCGGAGTCTGATCCAGGTTCTTTCCACATCCGCTAATCAATACACTTGTTATAATAATCCAAACATATATTTTCTTCATAACAATATTATTAAATGAGTTCAATAATTAATGATGCTCGTTATAAGCTTTCAAACACTTGATTGCAATTATCTCCAAAATTAAAACGTAGCTGATATGCCAAAAGTCAGTCCTTTTAATATCGGGTAGTTATTACCGTTACCATTAGTACCATTAGTCAGCGTTCTGTCTGACTCACCTGTATTTTCAACATCAAGATCCTTTGTAATTTTGTATAGTGGTGAATACGACCATAGATTCTCACCTGACAAATAGATCCTTGCATTACTCATCTTAACCCTTTTGATAAGATTTTGCGGCAGGCCATAACCCAACTGAATATTTTTCATACGTATGAAAGCAATATTCTGCAAATATTTTGTCTGGGCCTGTGCCAATTCGCCAGCGCTGTTTTGAGCAACATAACCACGGTATCTTGGAAAGTAAGCATTCGGATTTTCTTCAGACCAGATGTTGCCGATCTGCGATTGCGGAATTTTATTATAAGGCCTGTTATACTGTCCCCAGAAGATACCATCTTCCGCACCAGGCCACCAGTCCTGCTTTCCTACGCCCAGGAAGAATGCCGAGAAGAAGAAATTGTTATAGTCCAGATCAAGACTGATACCGTAAGTATAACGTGGAGTTGCATTTCCAATAACTCTTCTGTCACCTGGTTTGTCTACTGTGGCATCACCATTATTGATTACATTATCACCGTTAAGATCCTTGAATTTAATATCTCCCGGTAATAGCTGGCCGCTGTTGGAAGCTTTGATCAGCGTTTGAGTCGGTGATTTTGCAATCTGATCTTTTGAGGTAAAATATCCATCTGTTACATAACCCCATATCTCGCCCACTGTTTGTCCTACATAATAATCGCTGAGTTTTTTATTGGGATTATTAAACTTGGTAATAGTTGCTTTATAATCGGCAAGGGTTACACGCAAGCCATAATTGAATGGTTTGGATCCTACAGTGAATTTGTCTTTATAAGCTACAGAAAGTTCCCATCCTTTTGTTTCCAGGTCGGCATAATTTCCTTTCGGAACACCTGTTCCAAAAACAGCTGGAAGCGTCATGCCTACCGTAAACATATCCGTTGTTCTGCGAATGTATGCATCACCTACTATTGTTAGCCTGCTGTTAAGCAAACCCAGGTCTATTCCTATATTTTGGGTAGTAGAAGTTTCCCAGGTAAGTCCATCAGGAATAACACCCGGCTGACTTGTTCTCTGCGGCCTGACGCCATTAAGAATTCTGCTGTATTGACCAATGGCAAATTGTTCCTGGAAAGCATAAGAGCTGATATTACCATTACCAAGTGAACCGTAAGATGCTCTTACCTTCAGATCTGAAATAGCTGTACGTGGTACATTCCAGAAGCCTTCGTTAGACACCCTCCACCCTGCTGAGAAAGAAGGGAAGAAAGCATACCGCTGGTTGGAAGGAAATTTTGAAGAGCCGTCATACCTGCCATCCATTTCAAAAAGATACCTGTCTTTAAAAGAATAATTCAACCGGTAAAAGCCACCCAGGATATTCCATTTTTCATATCCGCCGCTTGTAGTAATTGATTGTCCGAGCGCTAAGTTTATATCCTGCACTCCCTGATAGATTAAACCGTTTCTTAATGCCTGCAGCCTTTTATAAGTTGATTGTTCATAGTTATATCCAGCCAACGCTTTGAAGTAATGATTCTTACCAAACCGGTTCTCGTATTCAGCATAAATATTGGTAGCAATGTATTCGGTTTCACGATAAATATTCTGAAAGTCATTATAGTTGGTACCAACATATTCTATTACGCCGGGTTTCCTGCTGTAGGGTACAGCAACACGAATTTGAGTGGTATCACTATTGGTATTCTGAATGGTAAAGTCACCTTTGATCCTGAATTTGTCGTTAAAGAAATTTGAAGTGAATGAGGTAGTATTTTTAACCACCCTTCGGTTTATATCCAGGCCATTCTTTCCATAATAAAAATCTCCTACTGTATAAGCAGCAGAATAGCTAAGTGTTCCATCAGGATTTAGCAGGGGTGCATTGTTATGGCCTTCATCAGCAATATTCCTCCAGATGCTTCCGCCTTCGCCTACGTTCAGGGGATTATGATAAGTTGTGGTAGAGTAATCAGTATTGTTATCTATTCTTAACCAGGAGTATAATTGAATGGAACCTTTGGCCCTGAAATTATACATTTTATAATCATCTGAATTATAACGAAACAAACCATCCTGGCCAAAATACCTGCCGGTAACATAAAAGCTTGCTTTACCACTGCTTCCTGAAAAAGAAATATTATGTTCCGTAGAACTGTTATGATCTTTATATAATAATTTGTACCAGTCAGTATTGTCATAATAAACATATTCTCCGGCAGCATTTACTTCTACTTTCGGCAGACTTGGATCTTTCGACCTTCTTTCCAGTTCAGCTAAATAATCAGGTGAAAATTTTACTGTTTTATTGATGTTCTGTGGTGTTTGCGAGTAATCATTCCATGCCGTCCAGCCTTCATTAAACATTTTTGCAAACGTATAACCATCGGTTACAAATTTTGGAACTGTAATAGGACTTTTGATAGATTGGTTTACAGAATAGGTAATGCTTGTTCTGTCTTTAGCAGGATTTTTTGTTGTGATAAGAACCACGCCAAATGCGCCTCTTGCTCCATAGATAGAAGCAGAAGCCGCGTCTTTCAGCACAGTAACACTTGCAACATCGTTAGGATTGATCAGGCCTGGATCACCTTCAACACCATCAACCAATACCAGTGCGCTTCCTCCCTGGCCAATAGAAGTAGTACCTCTTATGTTATATGCCGGAGCCTGGTTTGGTTTACCGTCTGCAGGTTTGATATTCAGGTTAGGCAATACACCCTGCAAGCCCAATGTAAGATTTGGCACTGACCGGTTTTCCAGAACATCAGCAGTTACCTGGTCTACAGCGCCGGTAAGATTTATCTTCTTTTGCGTACCGTATCCAACCACAATCACGGCATCCATATCAGTTGCTTTGGAAGAATTTAATGCAACATCAATAATATTTTTATTACCGATCTTAATTTCTTTTGATTCGTAACCGAGAAAAGAAACAACGAGTATGGATTCGTCATCAGTAACAGAAATAGTAAACTCACCTTTTGAATTGGTAGAAGTACCGGTTGTAGTGTTTTTTAAAATAATACTAACACCTTCCAATGGCTGGCCTGAAGATGATTGCACTTTTCCCTTGATGGGCCTTGCCATTAGTGAGTTGGCAAAGACTGTTGTTGCTGCTTTATTGTTGCTTAACAGTTTGGGAGTAACATCGTTTGCATTGGAATACATGCTAAACAATAAAACAGATAAAGAAGCAATGGAAATTTTTATACCAGGCGAACCTAGATAATCAGGTAACTTTTTTTTCATAAACAATTATTTTGTCAGTTAAAATGTAAAGAAGTGTTGCTGTTTCATTCAATGACAGGGTATGGGTAAAGCAGAACTTTGCTTTACTTAGCTATTAGATATTGATAACTTACATAGGCAGTATTTTGATTTTTAACAATGCCGGCGCGAAAGTATCTCTTTCAACTTTTAACCAGTTAAACCTGTCATTAACTTTCTGTAAAATTTTCTGTAGTCCAGCCTGATTTGTTGTTCGGAGGGTTGTGAGGAATTATAATGAAGCGCAGGCATTATAACCCTGAATATACTGATAAGCGATTTATTTTTCAGGATCTCTAACAGGTAATTCTCAACGATACCTATGTTTAAATATAAATCACTAATTCTGAGTTCTGTAATTAATTTCAGGTTCTTATTCTGCAGGTGAAAAATGTTCTCGTTCATGAGCAGCAATCGTTTGTACCTGAAAATTACATTTTTTTGTAATGAATCCGACTGCTGATATATGATTATTTCTTGAGATGATCTGATTAATCAGTAATGTTACCCATAATCCGGTATCAATTGCTATCAGGTATCAGCCAGACTGTTACAGTATTCTCTCTTGATAGCTGATAGCTAACTGCTGATAGCAATTTTTTAGTCACTTCCATCAACGGTTCTGCTTTGTAAATAATGCCGGGATGGTTTTAAATATCAATACGATATCATTAAAAAAACTATTGTTCTCTGCATAATGATTATCGAGGTTTGCTCTTTCTTCCTCCGATATTTCGCTTTTACCAATTTTACTTACCTGCCATAAACCAGTAATTCCTGCTGGCGCCAGAAAACGAAGCACATACTTATCTGTGGTTAATTTTTCAGCCTCATAAATTGGCAATGGCCTGTTGCCGACAATGCTCATATCACCATAAAAAACATTTAATAATTGTGGTAACTCATCAAGACTTGTTTCTCTTAAAAATTTTCCAACCCTTGAAATTCGTGGATCATTCTTTAACTTAAAAAAAGCAGCGTTGCCGTTTGCTTTTTTTAATTGCTGGTATTTCTTTTCACACCAGGTGTTATTATCAGCATAAATCTTTTGGCGGCAGCTTATTCCTGCGCCCAGGCAATCATTACAAAGAGAATGCATGTCTTCATTAGTTTTTTCATATGCAGGGTCATATTGATTTAAATGTTGCAGTGTCTTAAACTCCTTATCCGCATTGGCATACATCGACCTGAATTTAAAAAACTTAAAAACTTTATAACCTGTTCCTACCCGGACTGAATAATAAAAAACAGTTTCCCTTGATTCAAGTTTTAAGGCAACAATTATAAGTGCAAATAACGGCGACAGGGTAAGCAGGGCAATTGATGATACCATGATATCAAAAATTCTTTTACTCAATGGTGTTTTGTACAATTTCTGACTACTGATATTATTGGGTTTATGTAAGTCCTTCCAGTTTTTTATCACAAAACTCAGCCTTTCTTTTAAACAGCTTTTATTTGGCGGGTATTTGAAAACATCAGATATGCCTGTTTTTAAGGCTATCTGCAACAGATTACTATTTACGTAATCACTGACTAGAAAAAAAGGGATATCGGCAATTTTTTTTAACTGTAATGCTTTATAAAGTGATATACCCATTGGCCCTAATACTTCTGACTGTGATACAATGGCTGCAAAACCTGCTGGCTGAATTTGCCAAAGGTTAGCAAATTCAATCCCATTTTTAAAACGCATAAGAGCATAGTCATTCAAATCGCAGGCATTAACCAATTCAAAAATCCTGGCATCAACATTTATTAATGCAATCAAAGGTTTATGTATGGTGGAATTTTCATTAAGCATGACGAACTTACATAATCGCTGATTTGCCAGCTCTGCGAAGAATATTATTTAGTCTTGCTTCCAGCTCTCTCGGATTAAAGGGTTTTACCAGGTAATCATCAGCTCCTGCTTCCAGGCATTGAATTTTAGTTTCTGTATTATCATCACCCGATAACATAAGGATGGGAATGGTACTAAAAAAGCCGCTTGCTTTTACCTGCTCTATTACCTGCAGGCCATTTACTAACGGCGTATGCAGATCTGATATTATAATGTCAGGAAGATTGCCTTCCTGCAAATAGGCGAGTGCATCCATTCCATTATTAAACAGTGATAATGAATATTTTTTCAAACAATGATTCAGGATATTTTGCATGGATGCATCATCCTCAATTATAAGAATAGAATACGGAAAATTCATTTAGTTGGTTTTTCGGGTTTATGACTGATAATCTTCAATTTTTCAAATTCTCACAAGGCTTCGGATCTTTTGTTTATTGTCATGTGCCTGATAATACTAATAAACGCTATCATTACTAAACAATACCATACCTGCCCGCTTTTATATTCTTATTGCTTAATTTCTTTACTTATTTCCTTTGTGCCTCTTTGCGCCTTAGTACTTTTATGGCTATAAAGGTTTGGAACTTTAATTATAGCCAACAGTAATAACGTTTCGGGTGGTCTTTAATTGTGAAGTTTAATAATGCAGTTATAAACCTGAAAGAATTCTTACATTTAACTATGCGAACATTAATTTTAAGCAGTTGCCTGCTTATTTGCTGTGCCTTTCTTCAACCCGTTAAACCTGGTGCTACTGCGGTACGGATAATCTTTGATTCAGACATGGGTCCGGATTATGATGATGCAGGAGCTATTGCCTTGTTACATGCTTTTGCTGATAATGGAGAAACCCGGATACTCGCTACAATGGCTAGTACCAGGTACCCATCAGTTACAGGAGTACTGAACGTTTTTAATACTTATTTTAAGAGACCGGATATTCCCATAGGCGTTCCAAAAAGTGCATCGGCATTAGAGCTTCGCGATTTTCAGCACTGGACAGACACCTTACTTGCAAATTATCCTCACAAAATAAAATCGAATGAAGAAGCACTCGATGCAGTTATCTTGTACCGGAAAATACTGGCCGTTCAACCCGATCACAGTGTAACAATTGTAACGGTAGGGTTTCTTACAAACCTGGCAGGACTGCTTACTTCTGCTGCAGATAAGTATTCTCCTCTCACCGGCAAAGAGCTTATCTTAAAAAAAGTAAAGCAGCTGGTTTGCATGGCCGGTAAGTTTCCTGCCGGCAAAGAATTTAATGTAGAAAAAGATGCAGCTGCCTCCAGGCTTGTCTTCGAAAATTGGAACACACCGGTACTTTTCAGCGGCTTCGAAATAGGTGAAGCCATCAAAACAGGACTGCCCCTGGTTAATAATGACAAGATCCTTAATAATCCCGTTAAGGATGTTTTCCGGATCTGTTTACCCAAATCAAAACAGGATAGCGCGGGCAGAATGAGTTGGGATGAGACCGCCGTGCTAATTGCCGTCAAAGGGTATCAAACCTGGTTCAAGGTTCAGGAAGGAAAAATTAAAGTAGCCCCTGACGGAAGCAATAGCTGGGATAATAATGGTAAAGGACATTTTTATTTAATGGAAAAAGAGCCGCCACTGGTGGTTCAGGGAGTTATTAATACACTGATGATGCATGAACCAAAGAAATAGGTATGGGGTATGAGGTATGAGGTTTTTGTCTTTACTATAAGTGCATTCAAAAAAATAATACACTCAGTTCCTGCCTCAGTGTTTCCTCTGTATTCCTCTCGGGCAATTTCTAAGTGATAATCGCCAGTATTATTGATTCCCAACCTTCAATCAAATCTTGAAATTCTAAAAATTATTTGATTTTTATCAATTTCTAACGCTATAAAACTTTTTTACATTTATACCATCGAATAGCTATTAAGATTGAAAATTGAATTTTAATCCCCTACATCTGAAATATTCAATTTTAGTTGTACTCCTCCTGTAAACTATTCAGTTCGTAAGCTTATCTGGAAGCAAATGAAATTGGATTTATCAAGGAATTTTAATGTGCAGGTATTACGCTGCACCCATTTATATAAATTAATAACTTAAGGAATGAAACAATCATTATACGCATTGTCACTGATTACTGTTTTCATGTTTTTTGGTGACCTGAAAATTACTGCCCAGGATTCAACAATAATAAATGATAAGATAAGTTCCTCTCCGGACAAGATCTTTAAAAAAATAAATGCAAAAACTGAGGCTATCAATAAAAAGTTCCTGAGTCAATCAGATAAATATCTGAATAGGATGGCAAGGGAAGAACAAAAATTGCGTAGGAAACTTTCCCGCACAGATTCAGCTGCGGCCGAAAGGATCTTTGGAGATGCCGAAAATCAGTATTCCCTTCTTCAACAAAAAATAAAAAATGCACCGGGTATTGTATTCAACCTGCCCAAAAAATACCTCCCACACCTGGATAGTTTGCAAACGGCTTTGCAATTTCTGGACAAAACTAAGGGGTTGCTTCAAAAGAATCCACATACAGACATGCTATTAAAGAAAGCATTGGGAAATATGGATTTGCTACAGGAGAAATTCAGCCAAGTTGATAATATTAAACAATACATGAAACAACGCAGGAAATTCTTACAGGATCAATTGGGTGCATACGGATTAACAAAAGACCTTAAAAAACTAGAAAAGCAGGTGTACTATTATCATGCCCAGGTGGAAGAATATAAACAGGCATTCAATAACCCTTTACTTATCGAAGCCAGGGTGCTGGCAATGTTGCGGAAAACCACTCTTTTCAAAAATTTCTTTAGAGAACATTCACAGTTAGCTGGTTTGTTCAGGTTACCTGAAACTTCACAGGGAAATCCGATTGCAGGTTTCACCGGATTGCAAACCCGTGAAAGCGTTGAGCAGCAACTTCTGCAACGATTTGGATCTTTACCCGATGTTCAGCAAATGGCCGTGCATCAAATTAATGAAGGGCAATCACAGCTTAATCAATTAAAAAGTAAAGCCGGCAAATTATCCTCTGGAAATTCAGATGCCGAGATGCCTGACTTCAAGCCAAATAATCAAAAAACCAAATCATTCATAAAAAGGCTTGAAGTGGGAACAAACCTGCAAACAGTAAAAAACAATAACTTTTTTCCTTCTACCAGTGATGTTGCATTATCACTTGGCTATAAATTAAATGACAAAAGTATTGTTGGTATTGGAAGCTCTTATAAAATGGGATGGGGAAAAGATATCAGGCATATATCGATCTCCCATCAGGGTATTGGCTTACGATCATTTCTGGATGTAAAGATAAAAGGAAGTTTTTGGTTATCAGGAGGAGCGGAAATGAATTACAGGAGCCAGTTCAGTAACTTTGAAATATTGAATGATTACACTCCATGGCAAAAAAGTGCCTTGCTGGGATTGAGTAAAAAATACCGGGTGAGTAATAAGATCAAAGGTAACATGCAATTAATGTACGACTTTATATACAAACAGCAGGTTCCGAGAACACAACCAGTGGTTTTTAGAATTGGTTATATATGGTAAAAGGAATATAGTGTTAAGTTAACTCTAAAGTGACGCGTTCGGCTTTCAGCCGTCAGTTATCAGCAGTCAGCAGATCAATGTGTAATACGTTTCCTCCTGATACCTGATAGCTGACGGCTGATAGCGAATACGTCAATAGTATACTGTTTTTTTAAAGCGAAGCAGGCAGTTAGATTATATAACAAAGTGGAAGGGGTAACATTTTATATTCGAATTTTTAAAATAATACTGATCCAAGTTTTATTTTAAAAAAAAGACTTACATTCATTCTAATAAATTATTTTTAAGTTAATGAAGTGAGTATGGATAAATTCCTTCAAAGTCTGAATTTAATATACCCGGTTTCTCCGGATCTTCATGAGCATTTATTAGACAAGCTAAAGCTGGTAATACTTCCGAAAAAAGGATTCCTGCTTAAAGAAGGCAGGATTTGTAAAAATATTTATTTTATTAATAAGGGATTGGCCAGGTGTTTTTATATTAAAGAAGATAAAGAAGTATCATCCTGGTTCATGAAAGAAGGAGATTTGATTATTTCAGTGGAAAGCTATTTCAAACAGCAACCAAGTTACGAAAATATCCAGGCCATTGAAGAGTGTGAATTATTTTCACTCTCTTATGAAGAGCTGCATGTTATTTATCATAAATTTCCCGAATTTAATTTCATAGCAAGGGTACTTACTGAAAAGTATTATACACTTAGTGAGCAACGGCTCTTCTCGTTAAGGATGCAGCGTGCATCTGAGCGTTATGCTCATCTGATGAATCATTTTCCTGAGATCATTCAAAGAGTTCCCTCCACTTTTATCGCTTCCTATCTGGGCATTACCCTGGAAACGCTTAGTCGTATAAAACATGTGTGATAAAGATCATACAACCTGTTATATTCTGATATGAAGATGTTTGTCAGTACAAATGCTGAATCATAAGTAATAATTAAGTATTACTGGCTTTGTTGCATAAATATTTTATTGTATCATCCTCATAATACAAACCTTAGTAGAAAATGAAGGTATCAAAAATTCAACCTGATTACCTTATTATCACAGGATACTATAATTGAAGCATTAGCCAGAATAAGGTAATAAGGTAAAAAATAATTCAATACTCATATTTCTACTAAGGTTTATGATCTCAGTGAGGTTATCCGCTACGGCTTTTAACTGCTTTTATGTTCTTTGATTGCTGATTAACGCGCTCAATCCCTTACACTATTCATGCAACAGGGCCAGTATGCCCTTAACCTGTAAACTTATTGTAAGTATTATCAGGTTTATATAATAAGCATCCGGTAATGTAGTTATATACTCGTTAGGATGCTTGAATTATATTTTCAATTTATTTCTGGCATTTAAGTTGATTTACCATTAAACCTAACATACTAAGTATTAGCCGTGTGAATAAAGTGGTGATAAAGAAGAATTAAACAATTTGTAATCTGTTGCAAAATTTATAGATAAATACTAAATTTACTATTATACCAGTTTTAAAAAGAACCATTAAACCTATTTACATGAAAACATTAATGAATGTATTCAATCTCGCTGGAAACTTATTTCTTTTTACCTGTAATCCCCAATCCAAAAAGCTATGAAATAGCTATTTCTGGCAGCTCTTACCAAAGATTTTTTTGTACTAAACTTTTTAACCAGTAAGTACGTAAGTATCCAAGACTAAGTAATAACATTCATTAATCCATATATGCAAACTGAACTTTTACCTGATAATAAGCCAAGTTTTCCTCCGCTTCATAATGCCCTCGACAAAATCAATAAGAGCAAAAAATCAACCGGTTTCTTTTATATCGGTAAAAACAATAAAAAAATTGATTTTCTCATTAAGGCTTTTGACAGTGGCTATGCAGCGGATAACGCATTAAGCGCTATCTCTATTCTTAAAAGGATCAGGGAAAAAGACAATACTCCTGACATTATAATTATTGATGCTATTTTAGAAGAACCGGCATTAAAAGAATTTGATCGTTTTGTTGCTACTAACCCATGGTACCTATTAGTGCCATGCGTTATGGATGCTTCAGAGAAATCAGAAGAAGAAGTTGCTAAATGCAGAAAAGCCATTTCACTTGATGAAATAATCGACCTCGGCAATATGGATAGTGAAAAGTTATTGTTGAAAGTTGATTTTTTAAAGAAAATCAAAATGCAGCCGAGGCATCACCAGGCGGGAAAAAAGATTCAGACTTCTTCTATAAATACTGTTTGGGAGCCTAAAGATATTTTTAAAAGAGCATTTGACGTTGCAATTGCTTCTGTTACTATAATGATTTTAAGCCCGTTGCTTCTTTTAATTGCGCTGGCAATTAAAATCGAATCAGGTAGCCCGGTATTGTATATTTCAAAAAGAGCTGGTCGCGGTTACAGGATTTTTGACTTTTATAAGTTTCGTACTATGGTAGTAGATGCTGATAAAAAGATTGACCAGATTTCACACCTAAACCAGTATAATAATACTTCCGGAAAAAAGCCTGTTTTCTTTAAAGCACCCAATGATCCACGTGTTACTAAGGTAGGAGCATTTTTACGAAATACCAGTCTTGATGAATTACCGCAGTTTTTTAATGTAATTAAAGGAGATATGTCGCTGGTTGGTAATCGTCCGTTACCATTATACGAAGCTGCCAGTTTAACTACGGATGAACTTGCGGCAAGATTTATGGCACCAGTTGGCATCACCGGATTGTGGCAGATCAAGAAAAGAGGTCATAAAGTAATGTCAGTGGAAGAAAGGATTAATCTCGATATCGCATACGTTGATAAAAATAACTTCATGTATGATCTGTGGATAATGGCTAATACACCGTCAGCATTAATACAAAAAACAGATGTTTAAGAGTAGCTTTCATTTAATAAAAATTTTATATCACTAACACTGTTATTGTTATTGTTTCTGGTTATTGAGTAATAAATACCCCATTTATTCCTGATTAAAAGCAATTTTATATAAATATTGACCATCTCAGCCGCTTTACTACGTTGGCACTAATTTAGGGCTTACCGAGTAAATCTTAATGATCATGAAAAAAATTGTAGTAGGAATTTGTTATTTAATTTTAACTCTTAATTACCTAAACGCGCAAAAAAAATCAATCTTATTAGAACCTCAGACTCGTAAGATCAACCAAGGTGAACCACTTCCATCTCAATCATCTTTTGACATTCAGGTACCGGTTGGTAAAGAAATAGGAATTATCAAGTTAAATGTTTTCAGAGGTAATAAGTCTTCAGATATTATTCAACGAGCTTACTGGACAAGGCCTGTCAACTTTCGGGGAGATTTTGCAGAAATACCCGTAGATGTCAGGTTGCATAATAATAGCAAATATGGTTTTGACGTAACCTTGTACGCGCTGCTTAGTGATTCTGAAAGAAATAATCTCAAAGAAATTATTCATCAGAATATTTCAAACTATATTAATGCTACAGTAGAATCAAACCGTAAAGCTATTGATATTGATAAGAGCTCAGGAAAACTAATGCAGGATCTGAATACAGTCGTGAGAAAAAGTTTAACCTACTACAGAAATATCCAACAGCGTGAGTTCGAAGGATTTTCAGATATCGTTGCCTTAAAAATTAAGCAGGTATCAAATGCCAGACTTTCAAATGCAAATTATAATATTATACGAACACCGGCAGATTCATTAAAATCTGCAGATGACTTAAAAGCTGTTTATGCTAATCAACTCAAAAATGATTTATTGCAAACCATACTTAACGAAACTGATAATTATCTGAGTCTCGATTTTGTAAAATTTTATGATTCATTTATAATACCGAACCGGGTAACCGAACGTTCGCAAACAGTATTACCTTTATTTGTAGGATATGGGGGCGTCTACCTTGGTGGAAGTATTAATGATCTTGAATATGATTCACAACCTTACGCAGGATTTTCATTTCCGCTGGGAAGAGGCACAGAGAGTCATTATGGAAGAACAAGTTTTATCCTGGGAATATTTTTAGCAAATTTTAAAAATGGGGCTGGTAACACCATTACAGGCCCTATAGTGAACAAGCCTGTGTTTGCAGGATTAGGTTTTCGTCTGTATGATTTTATAAACCTGAATGCTGGTATGGTAGCTACTTCTATGGAAAAGCAAAACTTATCTAATATTAAAACCTCCGATATTCAACTAAAGCCTTTTATTGGTCTTAATGCTCAATTCAATTTATGGTTAGGATTGAACAAAAAATAATTCCCTGGCTTTAAAAATCGCATTCATGAAATATTTATATAAATACATTTTATCATTTTTACTTTTTATTATTGGAGTGGGCTTTGCCAGCATTACAGTGGCACAGGATAACCCACAACATAACTGGCAGCTTGGTTTTGGTATTGGATACACAAATTATTACGGTGATTTAAGCAATTATCGTATTAATGGCGGCAATGAATTATACAAGATTTATAAATTCGCTAATTACAATAGTTATTATCAGCATCAACCTTCATTCAGTATTTTATTGCAGAAGAAGATAACGCATACATTAGGCATTATGTTCCAGGCCAATCATCTTGAGTTTGCCATGAGTGACCGTTACAGAAAAAATAATGGTTTATTAGATACGGCTTCAGCTAATTTCGCCCGCTCTTTAAACTTTAGAACTACTATGCAGGACGCAGGACTTGCGTTTACATTCAGTCCTAACAATGGAAGGATCGGTTCAGAAAATGCTTTTTTTTATCCTTCTTTTTATCTTGGCTTAGGCGTATCGAAATTTGTAGTTAAAGGAGATCTCTACGATCAAAACAACAATCCTTATAATTATAGATTGCCGGGAAATATCACAGATAATACTTATGAAACAGATCTTCGTAACCTACGCACTGAAACTGATAATAAATTTAGAAATGTTGAACCGTATGTTGATCTTGGACTTGCCCTGAATTTTCGAATCAATCAATTATTAACTATCGCCCTTCAATCAGACATTAAATATTCGGCGAGTGATTACCTGGATGATGTAAGCTCAAAATATAAAACATCTTACACAACAGCTGCTGAGGCTTATGCAGCAAAGCCCGGTTATAATATTGTTGATCCGGTAACAATGAAACGGGGTGATAATAATGGCGTAAATGATTTTTATATTAACAACCGGATCGTACTTAATATATCTTTATCAAAAAAGAAGAATAATAAAACTTTCAACCCGCCGGTAATTTATTCTTTAGGTACTCCTTATTTTTATCAGAAAAAAGTAGCAGACTCGATTAAGAAAAATATAGGCCTTAATGACTCTGTAATGCGGATTAAAAGTGATTCTGTAAGAAGGGCAATCAAAGATTCATTATTAATGATTAAGTCTGGCCTTGTTCAGCCTAGTGATTCAATAGTAAGAAAACAGTTGGAAAACATTAATTCCGAATTGAAAGATATTAAAGAAGTATTGCGTGATCAGCAGATTGTACCGCGGCTTCAACAATTACAATATCAAACAGATTCCATTAAAAATTTAAGGAGCAGGTTATTAATTCAGCGGCCGTTAAGTAAAGATAATAATCTGCTATTGCGTGTTTACGATCTTCAGATTGACAGTTTACGTAATGAATATGAAAAGGCACAACAAAGGCAAAAACTACCGTTAAGCAAAGCTGACAGCTCTATTTTATTTTACCGGTCAAATACTCCTTTAAAAGAAATAACAACTAGTAAGCGGAGTAATGACAAACCATCTGATGATTATATTGATGATAGTGTAAGGGTACGCAGTAGCTACTTAAAAAAGATAGATTCAATTGAGCAAAGATTAAATGAATTAGAGAGAACACCTGCAGGTAATAATCAACCTGTAGTTGCTACAGGAAGTATAAATAATAGGAATGCTTCCGATTCTTTAGATGCGTTAAGAAATAAAGAGGAAATAGACGACCAACTTCGCAAAGAAGAAGAAGTTCAGACTCAATTACAGCAGCAATTAAAAGCATCCAATGATTCAGCGGCTTATTATAAAAAGCTTCAACAAGAATCAAGGCAAACTTCTAAACCTGACACCATTCAAAAGAAAACCACCTGGTTCCAACGCTACTTTGGAATTGGCGGTAAAAAGAAAAAGCGTGTAGTTAAGACAGATACTCTTCAGGCTGTTAATTATTCCAAGCAGCAGGAATACTACGAATCAGAAGCTACTATTGCAAATAAACAAATAGATAAGATTGAAAATGATAAAAGTGATCTGGCCGAAAAAAGAATTAGTTACGCCCGTGAGAAAAATTTAATAATTGATTCTTCCGAATTGAACAGGAATGTAAATCTTATTCAAAAAAGAATACAACAAAATGCTGATTCAATAACTTTATTACAACGCCAGTTACAAAGATCAAACGATTCCGGAGCATATTATAGAAGACTCATGAGTGAGGCAAGCGATAATGTTAAGGTGGCGGACAGAAAATGGTATCAGGATATATTTACTTCTAAAAAAAAGAAACAAAAAAGAATAGAAGCAGCATCTACTAATGGTGAAAGCAATATTCAGCAACAGCAATATTACGAGAACGATATTAAAAACATGCGGAATAGGATTAATAATTTGGAAAGAAGAAACCGGGAATTGCAAAGTTCTTATCAGTCCTACAATTCAGACAGGACTATGAGGGGAAATACTTCTCCTATTTCCCCTGTAATTGTGTATGATGGAAATAAAAATAGAAATAATGACCAGGAGGAGATAGCTACTCTCAGAGCCCAACTTCAAAGCCTTCAAAAGGAAATTAATTTTGCCACTCGTAAAAGAGTGCTGGCTGATACGGCTACTACTAGGGAAACCCAACAAAGTGCTCCAACAGCACCTAATCCAGGGGCTTCAGCAGATACCTCTCAGGTAAGTCAGTTAAGAAGTGAACTGAATCAGTTGAGGCTTCAGTTAGATAGTATGAAAAATAAACCTGCTCCGGTTGTTAGTGAAAAAGTTATAAAACCAGAGCAGAAGTTTGATGTTACCGGCTTTCCTGTTATCAGTGTATATTTTAAAATGGGTTCGGTAGCATTAACAAGCGATCAATTAAACAAGATAACTCCATTTGGCACGGTTGCAACTAAAAATAAGGAAGCTACTATTACTCTTAAAGGGTTTACCGATCCAATTGGCAATCCTGAAAAGAATAAAATTATTGCTAATAAAAGATCGGCGTATGTAAAAAGCCTTCTTATTTCCAAATATAAAATCAATGATTCCCGCATCACTATTAAAGAACCGGCAGTCAATGATGTTAATACAGCAAAGAAAGCTAATCCACTAGACAGGCGTGTTGATCTTCAGTTTCAGTAAACAGGTAGGTATTAGGTATGAGGTATGAGGTATGTTAAACCAGGGAATGTAAGTAAATAACCATTACCATTAACTATTTAATGTTGTTGACATAACAAGGTTGAAGTGTTCTTTATATGTGAAATTACAATTTTAATAAAAATCTTAGAGTCCCTTGTGGGATTTCCTTTATGTTCTTTGTGGTTAAATGCGGTCTGTAATTCCAGGATTCTTTTACCCACAAGGAACACAAAGCAAATCCCACAGGAGGAGCACAAGGGATGTCTGATACATACGAAATCCTTAAGTCAACGACATTGATTAACCATTAATCCCTATTTTTACTGCAACTAAATGGGAACATGAAATACAGTAAATGGGTGGGAATTTTTGGTGTAGTATTACTATACATTGCGGCATACCAGCCCTGGATAACAGTTGTATCAAAAAATATTACTATAACTGGTATGAATACTGCGGGAACTAATTTTGGAAAACCTGCACTCATGAATCTTATTGTAAGCGGTATTTCTGCTGTATTCTTATTGTATTCTTCGGTAATGGCTAAACGTGCTAATATATTCTTTTGTGCTTTTAATATTGCATGGGGTATCCGGAATTATGTGCTAATTTCTATGTGCAGGGGAGGAGAATGCCCGGAAAGAAAATTTGGTTTGTATTTGCTGATGCTATCAGCTGTAATTATTATGTTGGCTTCCTTATTTCCTGACATCAAGATCAAGGCTGAAACAAACGATGACTAATTTAAATGAGTCATAATTTATGAAAGATATTATAACCCTTCGATCAACCTGGCAATTGTAAAAGCACATGCAGCGGCTATTGCGCCAATCAACATTACCCGAAGTCCGCCGCCAATAGGGCTTATACCTGTGATCCTGCTTTTAAAATAGCCAAATATAAAAAGGCAGATCAATGTAATTATAGCTGAAATTTTTAAACCGGTAATACCATCGTTAAAAAAAAAATAAGGAGATAAAGGAATAATTCCTCCAACAATATATGACATGCCAATGTTAAAGGCACTTTTTCTGGCTCGTTTTTCATCGGGTTTATCCAGGCCCAGTTCATACTTCATCATAAAATCTACCCATTTGTCTTTGTCTTTAGTCATTTCATTCACGGCTTGTTGCTGCACTTCTTCACTTAATCCGAGATTTGCGAAAAAGTCTTTAACTTCTTCCTTTTCACGTTGTGGCACCAATTCAACTTCTTCATGCTCTCTTTTTAATTCTGAATTGTAGTGGTCTATTTCTGTTTTGCCTGCAAGATAACCGCCTAATCCCATAGCAATGGAGCCTGCTGCTATTTCGGCCAGGCCTGCAATAATTATCAGGTTTGTAGAATTAACGGCACCGCTCAATCCTGCGGCGAGTGCAAAGGGTACTGTCAAGCCATCAGACATACCTATCACAATGTCCCTGACTAAATCGGAGCTTTGAAGGTGATGCTCTGTATGTTCATGAGGTATATGTTGCTCCAATTGTTATAATATATTATGGTTTGTCTAATCTGGAATGAATAATCAACCATCTAAAGATAGTTAGTAAAGTCTTAAACCTTCAACATATAACTCAGTGTTATATTATCTGTGGAATTCCTATCAATAACTACCGGCAATTAGCTATCAGTCATAGAATCACACGGGGATGATGTTTCACCGAAAATAACTCATTCGTGCCTTGGTTTAATTTTTTATTCCGGATCGCCGCCGTTTAATGTCAACATTCAATTGGCTAGTTATATGAAAGCAATCAGGAAATCGATACCAGTAGATATTCCTCCTGAAAGCTAGTTGCTGACGGCTTATAGCAAATGCTTCTATTTATAAGAACTATAACACCAGATTAAAAAAGATTAATCCAGTATTTGCAAGCTCTCACCAATTATTGTAATACATTCATGTATTTGTTCTTTGTTAATTAATAGTGGCGGTGCAAACCTTATTTTATCGCCATGTGTTGGTTTTGCCAGTAAGCCATTTTCTTTCATTTCAAGGCAAAGCCTTAACGCTGCATCAGGATCCTGGTGTTGAATAATAATGGCATTGAAAAGTCCTTTCCCGCGCACTGAGGCTATATAGGGTGAATCAAGTTTTATTAATTCATTCCTCATCACTTCACCCATCACTGCTGAATTATCAATCATATGCTCATCGTGTAAAACCTGCAGGGCAGCGATGGCTACTTTACAAGCCAGCGGATTCCCTCCATAAGTGCTTCCATGTTCTCCGGGCTTGATATTAAGCATAATTTCATCATCACATAGTACGGCACTAACTGGCAGTGTTCCACCACTGAGGGCTTTGCCGAGAGTTAAAATATCCGGTCTTACATTTTCATGATCGCACGCCAGTAATTTTCCCGTTCTGCCCAGTCCGGTTTGTATTTCATCAGCAATAAACAAAACATTATAATGCGTGCAAAGATCTCTGACGCCTTTCAGGTATCCATTATCAGGAATAACTACGCCGGCTTCACCCTGGATAGGTTCTACCATAAAAGCAGCAACGTTACTATCCTGCAATGCCTTTTCCAGAGCTGATAAATCGTTAAAAGGAACTATTTCAAATCCGGGCATGTAGGGTCCAAATCCTTTATAGCTTAAGGGATCAGTAGAAGCCGAAATTGCTGCAAGTGTTCTTCCCCAAAAATTATTTTCGGCGAAGATTACTTTCGCCTTATTATCAGGAACGCCTTTTTTTACATACGCCCATCTTCGCGCAAGCTTGATAGCTGTTTCTCCCGCTTCCACACCTGTGTTCATAGGCAATACCTTATCGTAACCAAAGCAGGCTGTTATAAACTTTTCATATTCTCCCAGCTGGTCATTATAAAATGCTCTTGAGGTGAGTGTAAGTTTTTGTGCCTGTTTAATTAACGCGGCAATAATTTTAGGATGGCAGTGTCCCTGGTTCACTGCGGAATAACCGCTAAGAAAATCATAGTAACGTTTCCCCTCTACATCCCACAAAAAAACTCCTTCGCCTTTAGTAAGAACAACAGGAAGGGGGTGATAATTGTGCGCACCAAATTCATTTTCAAGATCAATAAAATACTTAGTAGCAGCTGAAGCGGTTTCTAAAATTTGCATTAAATTAAGTTATATAGTATGTAAGATTGCCCTTTAAAGGGCATAAACCAGTCTTGGGAGCGTTCTTTAGGCTCTGGGATGATCCAGAAAATCTAAATTCTGTGCGAGGAAAAATAATATGTTAGTATTGATTGAGATGTCTGCTATTTGATGCAAGATAATAAAAACTACGAGGTTATTGATCCACCTGTCAGATATTGTAAAAGCTAATGGGTTAACAGCGGAGTTTGATAAATTTAAGAATGAATCATTTCCATCATATCCTCGTAATGCAGCAGATGAATACCAGGCTGAGCTACTTTAGCAGCCTTAAGCATTGCGAGCGATAGATCTTTAACATGAATCCCTTTGAATTTACTCATTCGTCCTAAAAATAAAGTTGATAATGGAATCATCACAGCTTGTGCCATCCATTCTGCCAGCCTCCATTCTTTTCTATGACCCAGAAGAATCGATGGTCTCATAAAATAAACACTATCAATTCCAAGACTGCCAATAACATTTTCAACTTCACCTTTTAATCTGGTGTAAAAACTAGCTGCATTAGCATTAGCTCCCACAACGGAAACCAAAACAAAAGCCTTTACTCCTTTCTCCCTTGCGATCTTTGCTATGTTTACCGGAATATCAAAATCAACTTTCCGGTATGCAGCTTTATCTCCACCAACTTGTTTCTGGGTGGTGCCAATGGTTACAAAAATTACAGCATTCTTGTCAAATGCATTTTGCAGATTGGCATAATTATCAAAATTCACGACAATATTAAAATACCTTTTATTAATTATTTGAAGAGGCTTTCTCGTCAAAGCGATTACTTTTTCAAAGTAATCATCATTTAGCAAATGTTCTAAAAGATAACTGCCTGTCAATCCTGTGGCTCCCACCAATACTGCTTTCATTTCTTTAAATATTTCTTAGGGAATGGTGTATTATTGTTTATGAATTTATAAGCATGGAAGTACATGAAAATTTTTCATTACGGAAATATAATACTTTCGGTATAGATGCCACCGCAAAGTATTTTACAACGTTTAATTCTGTAGAACAACTGCATGAAGCCCTTGATGATACTGACTTAAACAAGAGACCTGCGCTGATTCTTGGTAGCGGCAGTAACCTGTTGTTTACACAAGATATAGGTGGCCTCGTTATGAAAAATGATATAAAGGGAATGAGTGTTGTAAAGGAGGACGATGCTTGTTATTATATAAATGCAGGAGCGGGGGAGAACTGGCATCGGTTCGTATTATACTGTATTGAAAATAATATGGCAGGCGTTGAGAATCTTTCTTTGATACCGGGGAATGTTGGGGCAGGTCCTATGCAAAACATCGGTGCTTATGGCGTAGAATTAAAAGATGTATTTTATGAATTGGAAGCTTTTCATCTCCAGGAAAAAAAGATTGTAAAATTTAGTCTGGCTGATTGTTCATTCGGTTACCGTGAAAGTATTTTCAAAAAGAAATATAAAAATCAATTTGCTATAACCAGCGTAACATTTAAACTTTTAAAACAACCACATTTTAATACAAGCTTTGGAGCAATAGAAAAGGAGCTACAAAGAATGGGCATAGCAGAAATATGTATCCGTGCCATCAGCCAGGCAGTTATAAATATTCGCAAAAGTAAATTACCAGACCCTGCTGAAATAGGTAATGCAGGAAGTTTTTTTAAAAACCCCGAAGTTTCCGCATCGAAATTTTTGGAATTAAAAGAAAACTTTAATGGAATAATAGGATATGACTTACCCAATTCCCATGTTAAACTTGCTGCCGGTTGGATGATTGAACAATGTGGCTGGAAAGGTTACCGGAAAGGAGATGCAGGCTGCCATGCAAAGCAGGCGTTGGTATTGGTAAATTATGGTTCCGCAAGTGGAAAAGAAATCTATGAACTCAGTGAAGAAATACTGGAAAGTGTCCGGTCAAAATTTGATGTTGTATTAGAAAGGGAAGTGAATATTATCTGAACTATGATTTATCTGATTTAATGATGGACTATGAATTAGACAATCATAGTCCATCATTAAATCAGATAAATCATGGTTCAAAACTACGCTTCAAAATCATCATCGCTGCTAAACGATGCAGTTCCTAAATTTACCATAGAACCCATCAGGTCTTTAAACTCAATTTTATTCTCAATAATTTTTTTACTGATCATTGAGTAAGCTGCTAACCCATGCAATACAAATTCCATCAACAAGGCATTCTCAGTATCATTAGCAAGCGGAAAAAATTTCTTTACCAATGCATTCAAGCCATCGACTTTATACAGTTGCAGTACTTTATTTTTATCCATAACATTCAGAAAGATATCAATAGCATTCCCGCTATCAAACCACCTGATAATTGCTTTATAAGGATTTTCATCTTCCTTGCCTGCATCTTTACCTGGGTTCCTTCTCTTTTTAATCGTTTCAGGATTTGGAAAATATTGAATGAATAATGAGCGAATGGATTTATCCAGCAAGTTCATTGAAACCTGTAAAGGCCCTTCCTGCTCACCTTCGTACACCAGTTCAATCTTACCTGTAATAGATGGAATTATTCCAATAAGGTCATTAATCCATACTTGTGTATTTTTTTCATTATTGAGGATTAACCTTCTTTCTGCCGAGCTTACTGCATTCTCATAAGCGGCAATTGTTAATCTTGCCGATACCCCGCTTTTTTTATCTACATATTCGCTGGTTCTTGCTTCGAATGAAACCTGCTCTATCAGCCGCTTTACCAGGTCACTGACTTTTATTTTATCTTTCTGATCAACATGAATATCAGCTTCCTGTTCGGTAATTGCTAATGACGTTTCAATGCTTTTTGGATAATGTGTCAGAATCTGGCTTTCGATCCTATCTTTTAACGGCGTAACAATAGAACCACGATTGGTGTAGTCTTCAGGATTAGCTGTAAATACAAAAAGTATATCAAGCGGCAGGCGCAGTTTAAAGCCTCTTATCTGGATATCACCTTCTTCCAAAATGTTAAATAAGGCAACCTGTATCCTTGCCTGCAAATCGGGAATTTCGTTAATAACAAAAATTCCCCTGTTACTTTTGGGAATAATGCCGTAATGAATTACACGTTCGTCTGCAAAACTCAATCGCAGGTTTGCCGCTTTAATAGGATCAATGTCGCCAATCAGATCCGCAACGCTTACATCAGGAGTGGCTAACTTTTCACCATACCGATTGCTACGATGCAACCAGCTTACTGGTGTGGCATCACCTTTTTCTTTAATGATGTCTTTTGCATACTTTGAAATAGGATTAAGCGGGTCATCATTAATCTCACTTCCTTCCAACACCGGAATATATTCATTAAGCAATTTAGTCATCAGTCTTGCCATCCTTGTTTTCGCCTGGCCACGTAAACCTAAAAATAAAATATTGTGCTTGCTTAATAAAGCTCTTTCGGTATCGGGAATTACTGAATCTTCGTATCCAAGAACACCTGGAAAAGTCAGTTCCTTACTTTGAAGTTTTTTAACAAGGTTCCGGCGAATCTCTTCCTTAACGCTAATCGACACATACCCGGATTTCTTTAGTTCTCCTAACGTTTTAATATTATTAATGTCCATTTTTTATTTTTATAAGTCTTAAGTTATAATTTAAATTCAGCCAGCTAGTTAAGCAGCGTAAACCTTGTCATGTTATAGCTCACTGAAAGCTGATTGCTGAAAGCTAGTATAAAGTTTTTCTTTTTCCACTTTCAAAATCCTTAAAGATAAAAGATCCTAGTTTATCAAGGGATGCGAAAAAAGCTTTGCCATTATTTGTTTCAGTAAATTCCTGTACAAAGCGTTGCAGGTATGGGTCTGATGCAATCATAAAAGTAGTGATAGGAATTTTTAGTTTTTTGCATTGCGCAGCAAGATTTAAACAACGGCTGGTAATCTTCCTATCCAGTCCAAAACTATTTTTGTAATAACGTTTGCCAACTTTTAAGCAGGTGGGCTTGCCATCTGTAATTACAAATATTTGTTTGTTCGGATTTCTCCTTCTGCGCAATATGTCCATACCCATTTCAAGCCCGGCAACAGTATTCGTATGGTAGGGACCTACCTGCAGGTAGGGAAGGTCCTTGATTTCTACAGGCCATGCATCATTACCAAAAACAACAATGTCCAGGGTATCTTTAGGATATTTGGTGGTAATCAGTTCACTCAATGCCATAGCTACTTTTTTAGCAGGAGTGATCCTGTCTTCGCCATACAAAATCATGGAGTGAGAAATATCAATCATCAAAACAGTAGAAGTTTGTGACTTAAAATCAGTTTCCCTGATCTGAAGGTCATCTTCCTGCATCAATCCATCTAATCCATTATTGATTTGTGAATTACGGATAGATTCTGTGAAATCAATCTGTTCAAGCATATCTCCAAACTGGAATGGTCTTGTTTCAGGATTTGTTTCGTCTCCTAATCCAGGCTTAAACGTATTATGATCACCTGTTTTGGTTTTCTTTAATTTGCCGAAGATTTCTTCCAGGGAGCGCTTTCTGATACCTTGTTCAGTTTTAGGCGTGATCTTTATTTCACCAGTTTGTTTGTTTTCATCGATGTATCCTTTGTCTTTAAGGTCGTCAATAAAGTCGCCCATACCATATTCCTCACTGGTAAATGCATATTCTTTATCTAATTCGTTTAACCACTGCAGTGCTTCGTTTACATCACCACTAGTATAAGTAAGCAACTGAAGAAATAAATTCATTAGCTGTTCAAACTGTGTCTTTCCTTCCTTACTAGGATCAAATTTTGAAAAATAATGGCCTTTCATATTAATATTTTTTTCTGGTATCAGGAACGTTATTGTATTTTTTGCGGTAAGAGTACACATTAAAATTACGTATCACCGCCGGGATTATTATTAACACTACAGATTAATATTCAGGAAGGTATTATATCTGGTAATTAATTGTTTCACTCAATGTACGATATTTATGTTTCTTACTGGTTCAGTTAATTTATTAATAACAATTAACCACTTATTTAGTTGTAGGAATTTAGGTATTGGGTATGAGGGATCAGGTATGAGGTATGAGGTATCAGGTATGAGGCATCAGGGATCAGGTGTATGATGATATTAGAATTTCCAATTAAATAGCTGCAATTTTATGTTAGAAATCAAGTGTCTAACTTACAACCTCATACCTGATACCTGATACCTGATACCTCAAACTTATTTTAGTTGCCTTTTATATAACTGTATCGCATTTTCATAACCAAGATACAAGGCATCTGAAATCAATGCATGACCTATTGACACTTCCATGAGCCCTGGAATGTTTTGAGAGAAAAAACAAAGATTTTCAAGGTCAAGGTCATGACCGGCATTAATTCCTAACCCACAATCCAGGGCTTTTTTGGCAGCCGCCAAATAAGGGTAAATAGCTTTCTGGGGATCTGAAGAAAAATCTCTGGCATACCCTTCTGTATACAATTCAATACGATCGGTACCTGCCTTGGCGGCTCCTTCCACCATCTCAATAACCGGATCAACAAAAATAGAAACGCGGATACCATTAGTTTTAAATATCCTGATTATTTCTACCAGGTAATCTTTGTACTTAATAGTATCCCATCCATGGTCGGATGTTAACTGACCTTCAGCATCCGGAACCAATGTTACCTGGTCAGGTTTTACTTCCAGTACAAGATCTACGAATTTCTTTTCACGGCAATTGCCTTCAATATTAAATTCAATAGTAATAATTTTTTTTATGTCCCGCACATCCTGATACCTGATATGCCGCTCATCAGGCCGGGGATGAACTGTAACGCCATCTGCACCAAATAACTGAGCATCATTTGCTGCTTTAACAACATCGGGATTGTTTCCTCCTCTGCTATTACGTAATGTGGCAAACTTATTTATATTAACACTTAGCCTGATCATACATAAAGTTATTTCAAACCAGTGATTTTTAGTTGGAAATGTCAATCCTAAATTGTCACTTTTTTTATCAGCTGTCAGCTACCAGGAGGAAATATAAATTACTCAAGTTTCGCAGATAAATAAATGCAAGAAATGTGTATAAATTAGAATAAAAAAAGCAGCATGGAATATTCATAAGTGACTGAATTTCAGTAACTTATTGTTGTAAAACAAAACCCTCCATGCTGCAAGTTAAAGATATAGAATCGGTAGACGAATTAAAAAAGTATTTTTATTGTCCGGCAAAAATGGTGGATCATCTCACCAGTTTACTTTCGTTTTTTGAATTCAAAAGAGTATACAAGGTATTAAACACTTTTAAGAAGCGGGGCTATAAAGGTCATGATATATTTGCGTTGTTATTGGTACTGCCTTTTTTGAAGAATGCCAGTATACATGCGCTTTTAAAATCTGGCAGCAAAGACTTATCAAGTGGAAAGAAAGATGTGTACTATCGTTTTAAAAATTTGGAAGTCATTCCATGGCGCAGATTACTAATGAATTTTGTGAAGCGGTTTATATCCATCGTAGAAAAGAAGGGAGCAGCTGAAAGGCAGGGGAAACGCTGTTTGATCATAGATGATTCGTTGCTAAGTAAAACAGGCAAAGCCATTGAATTTGCAGGAAAGCTGTGGGACCATGAACGTCTCGCCTGGTTCATCCATTTGCATGGAGCCGGGAATCGCAGTAATGATAACACCTAGTGTCGTTGCTTTATTTAGAAAGTAATCCATCCCTGCTTTTATATTATGTCCCTTGTCACGGATGAACCGATCAAACCCTCCATCAAAAATGGTATCGTGTTGTATTCTATAACCAGTTGTATTAATCTCATTGATCACGTTGCTATACGAATATGTGCTAAAAATATTTACCTTCTTATTCCGGTAGTTAAGTGAAAAGCCGGCGTTGTATTTTGAAAATACGCCAATACCATAACCTGCATTAACAGATCCGTTTGTACCAAAAGATTTATTTTTTTTGAAACGGATATTAATGATACCAGCATTGCCAGCCGCTTCATATTTTGCAGAGGGATTGGTTATAATTTCAATTGATTCTATTTGCGCAGATTGAATAGATTTTAAATAGCCGCTTAGGTCACTACCTGTTAACGGAGATGGCTTTCCGTCGATAAAAATTTGTGTGCCGGTCTTTCCTGCTAAAATAATGTTGTCATTATTATCAACAGTAACAGCAGGCGCTTTTCTTAATAATTCGAAAGCATCTGACCCTGCTGCATTAATAGTTCCTTCTACGTTCATAATCATTTTATCCGCCTTTACTTCCAGCATAGGTCTTTTGGCGGTAACTGTTACTTCTTTTAGATCCATTGCCAACTTGGGTAAAACAAGACGAATATCATTAACGTCTTTGTTTTTTGCTAAATCTAAAGTTGTGGAATACATCGTTCTATAACCCGTATACGATGCACTGATAATGTAATTTTCTTTGTTATTAACTAAAAAAGAAAACTTTCCGCCATCTTTTGTCACTGACAGCTTTTTGTTGTAGGAGATTTTTAAATAGCCATGCCTTCAATAATACTATAAGGAGACATCGTAGGGACAATTTTCGTAACCTCGAATCCCGCCTTCTTTAAAAGCGTTTCATACTCATTTGCAGTACGTTCTCGTCCGGTCAAAATTGCTAACATTGATAAATCAAGCAGTTTACTTATAGACGGTTCGTTGCCTTCTGGAACTACCATTTCAACTACCAGAATTTTCCCTCCCGTTGCAATCCCTTTGCGACAATTGCTCAGAATAGTTAGACACTCTTCGTCGCTCCAATCATGGATGATATGTTTTAGAATATAGGCGTCGCCGCCTAAAGGAGCCGTTTTGAAAAAATCACCACCGAAAGTTGCGCAACGATCCGCTACTCCGTGTTCTTGCAACAATACTTTTGCTTCCTGTACGACAACCTCATTATCAAACAGGACACCTGTCATTTCAGGATATTTTTTGAGAATAGAAACCAGTAAAAAGCCATGTCCGCCACCAACGTCAACCAGTCTTTTAATACCCGTAAAATCGTAGTTTTCTAAAACTATCATACTTGATCCCATACTGAGACTCGTCATGGCATCATTGAAAATTTTTCCTTCTTTTTCATGCGAAAAATAATAATCAAAGTTTGGCATTCCGAATACTTTATCAAAAGCCGGTTCTCCTGTTTTTATGCTATATGGCAACTCCGCCCACATCTTGAACTGTATATCACTGGTAATCATTATAGCAAATGCGCGGAGACTTTCTGGATTGTCGCTGCAAAGGCATTCGGCAAGGGGCGTAAGACTAAAACGGTTGTCAGCATCTTCTGAAAAAACACCGACACTTGCACACGCCCGCAGTAAACGGTAAAGTGAACGGGGATGTGAGCCTGTAAGAGCAGCTAAATCATCGGCAGTTTTTGGAGCATTCTTTATAAGATCTGCAATACCTAATTCGGCAGCTATACCAACTGCACGGGAAACTGAGTAGCCAAAGAGCATCTGCATCATGACGGCTGATGGAGGTGTCTGAGAAGGATTGTTCATTTTGTTGATTTAAAAATTTGAAATACTTATACTTATACTATATTAAAAATTTCGACCCATACTTTTCGCACAGCGCATTAAGCTTTTCCATGTCAGGAGGTCCGGGAGGAAACTTGCTAAGCTCACCAAAAAATTCTTCAAACCCTTTGCCCGGACTTACATACCATAAGGTCTTCGCATCCGTTGTCCCAATGTTGGTATAGGCATGAGGAATGTTACGAACAAAATTAAGGCAATCTCCTGTTGCTGCTTTAAACGTTTCGCCTCCGACCATTACTTCAAATTCACCTTCCAAAATGTAAATTACCTCGTCCTCGTATTGATGAACATGTGGCGGGATGCCGGAGCCGGGTGGAGAAAGCAATCTAAAAACATAATTATTATTACCATTCCAATGGTGAAGTATTACTGTTACTTCATGTACTGAAATATTAAATGTATCTCCTTCTTTTGAGGAAATCACCTTTGGAGTGTTGGTTACTGTTTCCATTATTTTGTTTATGTTAATGAATAAAAGTTATTAATGAATTCTGTTACATTAAATGCTTTGATTTTATGATGCAGTTAGAAGATTACTGCTTTTGAATAATTGCTTTGTAGAGCGGAGATTTAGTTGTTCTGTATATTTACCAAAGCGGGGCTTGATGGCTAATTTATTGTTCAGCCTGTCTCAACCAAAACGCTTACAATGATTTTTTTACCCGTGTAAACTTTTGCTCCATGCGATGCATCTGCCCTGTAACATCTTCCCCATTTGAGTTGATTAACTTCTTGAAATAATTTAAATAAAGATTATCACCCTCCATCCGGAATTCCATCCAATGAATTGCTCCCATACGATCGGGATGGGAAGAATACAGTACTTTTTGCTTGTAAAGATTACCGCTGATCTCATAAGTGCCCCCATGCGTCTCTCTCCACGCACCGGTTGAGTCCTGGCCGATGTTAGAGAAAAAGCCGTCGTTCAATACTATGTATTCTTTACCTGAAGGAATGCCCCCTGCACTATCCCAGGAGGTTTGCCATGCACCGTTTAATACGGATATGGCGTGGTGATTAGGGCTGGTTTTTTTTGATGATTGCGCTGCTGCTTTGTTCAGTATAAAAAGCAAATTAAAGGAAGCTGCCAGGAGAATGAATACGTACTTTTTCATAAATGTATATTTGTTTGGTTATTGAGTAAAGGTTTAGTGTTTCCACGTTTTCAATAGGTTTATCAGGTCTTCCATGTTATCCGCTTTTAATTTTTTCATCATATTTTTTATGTGCGCATCCAGATGCTTTTTGCTTAACCCTGTTTTTTTTGAGATATCTTTTAATGACACCGCATTTAGTAAATAACTGCCTATTTCCAGTTCGCGTTCTACAAGTTCTTCATGTTTGAATTCCATAAAAAATTGAATAAATATTGTGAAGAGGAACCATTTTAGATAATAACAACACAAAGATTGAAGAAAATAAAAGAGATATACCAAGCCAACATTCAATATAATAGCGCTCAATAGCAGACGTGTCTGCATCAACTTTACAAAACACTTTGCCCATCATTGCAATTGGTTTTCTGTTAATGTTATTACTTTGTTTATCAAGAATGATCCCAGGCTTGTAACTACCGGCACCTGATAGTACGCCAACCACTTTTTTGTCGTATTCTTTGGTATTTTGGATCAAAGTTCCATCTTCTGTTAAGACCATTACTTCTCCTGGTTCTGTTTGGTCCATTACGGTAAAATCCTCAGCAAAATCAGCATTTGCCAATGTTATATCTCCTTTTACACCTAAGTTGCCTGTAATAAATACGTCGCCATCAAAGAAGCCTGCGTGCCCTTGCGTTCCTTCCTTCTTTGCAAAGATGGCTGCACCCGTACCATTCGGGTTGTTATTATAAGTGGCTATTGCTGCCGTTCCAGGCGAGTTTGTCTCTGCATGTATGCCTTCGTTAGTTTCGCTAACGCCCAACACGCCTACCCCTCCTTTGCTTTTGCCTACTGTTCCCGTGCCATTTGCTATGTGCTCACCCATCACCCCCGCACCGCCGGTTATGCTTTCCGTTTTTCCATAAACACCCATCCAGGTTTTGCTTTCTCCAATAACTCCAGCACCTAAGGCTTGTCCCATCACCCCCGCACCACCACTTGTACTAATGCTGTACCCGAAAACACCCATCCAGGTTTCACTTTCCCCCCAGACGCCTGTACCTCTGCTTTTCCCAAATACTCCCGGCCCTGCAGTATCTGTTGCATTGTCGTTAACACCTACAGTAGCTCCATGACCATCAGCCGCATGAGAAACACCTCTTACAGCTTCGAATAAATTAGCTTCAGATGATACTGCAGGATCAGCAGCCGTTTCTGATTTTGCTTTGATTAAATTCTCCATTTTTTGAGATTAAATTTGAGTAGTGTTTATTTATATTTTATTTTCTGTTTTCAAAATGACCTCCTTCACCTTTCCATCAAATAAAAGTGTTACCCTTAAAAGAAGTAATTGAAATTCTTTTTTAAGCAAACAAATTCCTAAAGCTGGAAATGACTGGTCTAAAACTTCTAAACCCCGATTGGGGATTAAAATGATGAACATTCGCAAAAAGCTTAAGGCTGAATTTTTCAGGTGCGGGTTTCCTAAAAGTATAATTCGTGCGGAAAAAACAATAAATAGGTCCGGAAGCATTTACATTATGAGTAACGTTAATTGTTTCTGCTGTACTTTTTGCATTGAATGACATTTGTATTGAATCTACATTTGGAGAGTTTGGATCATATAGATATATTTCTACACTATTGCCTCTCATTTGATAACCGTATGCTATTACCTGATGATTGCTTCCTAAATCAAATGGAAGAATTGATTTTATCATTATTAAACCCATGGGTGATAAGTGCCCTGCAAGAATATCTTGCCTGATAAGAGGGAATTCAACATTTGCCATAATAAAAGCTCTTCCGTCCGCTGCACTTACTGAATTTGCAATATTTTCATCTGTGTCCGGATATAAGGGGTTCATATATTTCAGGTATAAAGTAATATCATCAATATCAAATGAATCAAATAAGCGGTTTACGATGTAAATGAATAACGGGTCTTGTTCACCTAATGGGGGAGTGGTAATATCCGGAATCAGACCTGAAGACTCATAGTAATCCCTTACCGTATAAACCATCCCGCCACAAAGTCCATTTTTTGCATTACCATATTTCAGATCCAGAGGGGTTCCCCTAAGCGGGGGAAGTGTATAAGGCACGTTTCCAAAATGATTTCTAAAATGAAATCCATTTGTGCTGGGTTTGAAGCCTGGAACATAATGAGGAACAGAATTCTTTAAAAAGAATTCTACTGTAGTATTATCACCATCTCCGCCGGAATGAAATATTTCAAACTTATCATCTGTAAACTGATGGTATTTATTTCTGCCGGAAAAGGGGTTATCCCAATGCACATAAGCACCGGCGCCTTCTCCATTATTAATAGTAAACCTTACGGATCCTTCCGTCCCTGTTGCAATGCCATCTGATTCTGACCTCCATTCTGCATCGGTTTGTGGATTAATTAAATCAGAAGGTTGCCAGGGATTAGTCCATTCTCCATGCGGAAGATCTACTTCTGTTTTTGACAATGAAAATTCTGTTTGATTATGAAAAATAATTCTGGTTGATCTTGCTGCCATTGTATAAATTTTTAAAAGGAATTTTGATTTTAAAGGCTCCGATACTATCCAGCTTAAGTTCATAGTTATTGCAATACCACTAAAATCGGAATCAATCCTTTGCCTTCGCTTAATGATGCAAGTGCTTTTCCTATGACTGCTCCAAAAGCCTTAATCGGGTCACATGCCTTCATCGCATATCCCGGAATATTAGAAGAAGTCAGCATGTCTCCTGTTTCAATAGCAGACGTGTCTGCATCAACTTTACAAAACACTTTGCCCATCATTGCAATTGGTTTTCTGTTAACGTTATTACATTGTTTATCAAGAATGATCCCAGGTTTATAATCACCTGCGCCGGAGATGACGCCAACTACTTTTTTGTCATACTCTTTGCAACTTGGTTCTAAGCTCCCCGTTTCGGTTAAAACCATTACTTCACCAGGTTCAGATTTCCCCATCACATCAAAATCTTCTGCAAAATCAGCATTTGTCAGCCTAATATCACCAGTGACCTCAACATCGCCTTCAAAAAACCCAGCAAGTCGCCCACCTTTAGCATGTATTCCAGCACCATTACCGCGATTTTCTGCATAAATCCCTGCGCCTGTGCCATTTGCATTTAACATGATTGCAGAGATTGCTGCAAGATTAGGGGAGTTAGTTTCGCTGTGAACTCCTTCACCATTTTGGGAAGATCCCCAGACACCTGCTCCATTAGTACTATTACCTTCCACGCCTGTTGCTCCTTTTGCAACCCCGACTACACCACGCCCGTCTGTACTTTGGCCGAATACTCCAACTTGTTTTTCGCTTTGTCCAAAGACACCTTGCCATATATGTCCTATTCCGGTAACTCCTGATCCATTTTCGCTTTCACCCCAGACCCCATGCTGATTAATACTATGACCATGGACGCCAATTCCATCTTTACTATCACCAAAAACTCCCTTACCTTTTTTCGCAATCCCTGAGATTGCATTTTCATCGTCACTTGTTCCGACTACACCACTGCCTGTTGTTCCGTGTCCAATACCGAAAACTCCATCACCATTATTGGTGTTTTCGCCGACTACAGCGGCTACATTCTGAATATTTGATTGAAAAATTTGTGAAGGCATTATTGATAAATTTTTTAAGATGAAAAAAATATTGACTTGTTTTTAAAAAGTTTTAAACTTCCCCTACAATAAAACTGAATGCAGTAGCCATAGAAAAATTACTAATGCAAATCTGGCCGATTAAAGCACAACATACAATACACTTAAAAGTGTATTTTTCATCTACACCTTTTGGTGTAGAGAGACCAGCCATCAATTAGGAAAGTATTAAGTTTAAAGCACTACAGCAGCTTATGGTCAGCAGCGTATTTTACAAGTGTAGCCGTATTTTTTAATTGCAATTTCGCAAGCATATTTTTCCGGTGGGTATCTACTGTGACAGGGCTAAGAAAAAGCTTGCCTGCGATTTCCTGGTTGGTAAATCCTTCCGCTATATAACGGACAATCTCAAGTTCTCTTGTGGTAAGGTGTTTTTCAACTTCGTCAGCATGTGCCTTATGATCTGTAAGATGGGTAAATAAGTTGACTGAAATTTGAGGGCTGATATATTTTTCACCGTGCATTACTTTATCAATAGCTTTTAACAACTCCGGCTTACCCGTATCCTTGTTAATGAAAGCATCAGCACCTGCCTTTAGCATTTTATTTACAATGGAAGCATCGCAAAGCATACTTACCACAATTATCTTTATAAAAGGTTTTTCTTTTTTTATAAGTTTAGTAGCTTCCAGTCCGTTTACTACCGGCATATTAATATCCATGATTGCACAATCTATATTCTTCATCATTGCCTTATCCACTGCCTCCCGGCCATTATTGGCTATGTGAATGTCACCAATCCCGCTTTCTGCTTCCAGTAGTTTGGAAAGGCCGTCCGTAATGAGCTGGTGGTCATCGGCAATTAATAAATGGATGGGTAATTGATGTGGCGTCATACTTGGTTAAGATTATACGGTATTTCAATCAGTACACTGGTTCCTTTTCCCGGTTGCGAATCAATCGTCATAGTGCCTTTCATTAGCTTGGTTCGTGACTCTAAATTATACAATCCATAACCATCTTTATGAGCACTTACATCAAAACCTTTTCCGTCATCTTCTATCATAAGAATAATTTTTTCGTCCCGGTGCCCAATCTGAAGGGATACGTGTTTCGCTTCGGAATGTTTCAATACGTTGTTAATCAATTCCTGGGTGATGCGGTAAAGTGCCAGTTCATAGTCTTTTTTTAACCGCTGCTTCATCCCAAATACGACAAGGTGAAAATATATCTGCTTTGTTTCATTTATCTTATTTACCAATCCTTCTACGGCTGTGGTATAGCCAAACTCTTCCAGCACGGAAGGACTTAAATTGAGTAGCAACTGGCGGACATCCTGCATCGCTTCTGTAATGAACTGTTCCGAGCTTACAGCCAGTGATTTTATTTCTTCATTGTTTGTTAATGCTGCCTTTTCCTGTAGAGTAGATATGAATAGTTTTAACGCAGAAAGCCTTGTCCCTACATCATCATGCAGGTCTCTTGAAATGCGTTTCCGCTCTTCTTCCTGTGTGGCTACCATTATTTTAATTTGTGCTGCCTGTTTGCTCTCTAACTTACTAACACGATTGCGGTATATGGTACATATTACAGCACCTGCTGCCAGTGTGTACAAAGTATAAGCCCACCAGGTAGCCCACCAGGGAGGATGGATATATATGCTGAGTTCAGGAGTATGCTGTGAGGAAATACCATTCCTTGTTTCACATCTTACTTTAAATAAGTAATGACCTGGGTGTAAACCAGTATAACTGGCAGAACGTCGGGAACCAGCAATTACCCAATCTTTATCTACACCCACCAACTGGTAAAAGTAACGGGTAGTATTTCTTGACATAAAATTGGTGGAAGAGTAACCGATAGTAATAAAGTTCTGATCGTAGGTTAAATTAATTGGTTTATGAAGATGTGATAATGAATCAACTATCAGTGATTGATCAAATATTTCAAAGTTGACAAATTGAACTTTTGGAGATGTTTGTGTAATCTGGATAGTTTCCGGCTGAAAGTATATAAATCCTGTAGAGGCAGGGAGTACCATTCTGCCATCTTTGAGCTTAAAAATTTTCGTAGTAAACCCTTTCTTCAATAATCCATCTTCCTCATCAAAAGAAACAATCTTATTGTTTGAGACATTTTTCCTGTACAAACCATCATGAGTTGAGATCCATATATTTTTTAGCTTGTCCAGTGCCATTCCAAACACCTCATTTGCCGGTAATCCATCTTTCGTGGTAATAGAAGTAAATGTTTTTTTGAAACGATTAAACAGTAAAACACCTTTAGTAGAAGTAGTTATACCAATGATAGAGTCGTTTATAGAGGTTAAAGAATTTACCACGTCCTCCTTTGCCAAACCTTTATTTATTTCATAATGTTCTGCAATCCTTTCATTATAAGGATCAAAACGATAAAAGCCGTTTCTGTACGTTGCTATCCATATTTCGCCCCCTAGATCAATTAAAATATCACTTATAGCTGTTGATTCTTCCCCATATCGTGGTAAAAGGTTATTATAAAAGATAAACTTCCTTTTTCTTCTGTCCCATTTTCCTAAGGAGCCTGAGTGTATGCCAAACCACATATTGCCTTGTGCATCGCAACGGATCACCCTGATTGTTTTTAAATTAAAACCCGGTTCATCAATATATTGTAAACTTTTATTTATAGTATCATATATACTTAGCAGTCCATGCTGGTACCCAATCCACAGTTTCCCATCTTTTGCCTCGGCAAAACTCCAAACCAAATTTCTCCTATTATCAAGAAAGTTTGTTTTGCCTTTATACATAAATTGCTTTTTTAACCGGAAGTCCCTGTCATAAATAAACCATCCGTTTCCCCATGTGCCAACCAATATATCTCCTGTACCGGTTTCAAAAAATTGGGTAGCCTCTGTTTTAGGAAAAGGTTGAAACAGGCTATTTTCATCAACTGTTTGAAAGTGCTTGGATGCAGGATTGAATATACTAATGCCTTTATCTGTACCCACCCAAATATTTCCCTCATTGTCCTTGCTTAGACGGAAAATTTCAAAGTCATAATGAAGAGAATTAGGAAAGCTGTTTCCGGACGGTATTTTTTTAAATTTATCTTCTATGTTATTGTAATAAAAAAGCCCTCCGTAATAAGAGCCTAGCCAAATAATACCTTTTTCATCTTCTTCAAATGAATAGGCAGTTATTGTTACTTTTTGTTCGCTTTTCTTAAAATCCTGTAGTGTATACAACTGGGTTTTGTAAGAAGCAGTATTAATTTTTAGAATGGAGCCATTCCAATAACTAATCCATAAGTTTTGTTTACTATCCAGCCAGCATAATACAACAGGTTGATTATCTAAGGTTTTAGGTATATACTTACAATACGAAGTGTCTTCTTTTTTTTCATTTATATCCAAATAAGAAAGTTGCCTGTTTCTTATAACCCAAAAGCCTTTTTTGATTTTATCGAAAATCAAATTTGTTGAAAAATCTGCGGCTTTTGAAAGAGAAAACCATAATTCAGTTTTTTGTAAACTACTGTTGTATTTGTACAAACTTCGGTTAGTGATGATCCAAACCTCACCATCATTGTGTTTGCAAAAACTCTGAATTTTCTCGAAGTTTTTTTTATTTTTATTATTTTCAATTTGAACGCTTTTGACTCTACCTGAAAGCGGATTAAAAACAGACATAATGCCATTGCTCATCACCCAGATATTGCCACTTTTGTCTTCCAGAACAGGATTGAAAACAGTTGTACTTTTGGCACTACTATTTAAATAGTCTTCTACAGAAGGAATAACGGTAAAATTGTTGCCATCATATTTCTGCAGTCCTTTATTGGTTCCGATCCATGTATAGCCATGTGAGTCATGAAGAATGCCTGTAACTCTTTCCGATGCTAACCCATCTTTTGTAGTAAGGTGCTAAAAGAAATAGTTTTGCTGCGCATTTCCTGACACTAACATCGAAAGGGAAAATAGAGGGGCTATAATGCAAGTCTTTAACGAGAAAGAATATTTTTTCATTCAACAATTCAATAATTTTCAAAATGGCAAAGGCAAAAGAAGAAAAAAATAGAAAAGGTGCAAAAAGCTTTTCAACACGCTGTTTTTAGTAATATGTAAGATATACAATAATTTTGCTGGCCGATAAAATCTTCTCGAAGCTTGTGTTTTAAGTAGCCTAAAAGGAAGGTTGATTGCTAAAGGTTTACAGTGAGAAAGTGATAAAATTTATTTTTACCTTTCACTTACCTGCGGTTTTATTAAATATAAATAACTCAAGTTTCGCAGATAAATAAAAGGCAAGCGGCAAACTGGTGTTAAACGCTACAACAAGCTTAAAGCAAGTTATCTGGTAATGCAGGTCATGTATAAAGAGTATCCGGTAACATTATTTTTTAGCCGGTTTGGCAAGCGGGGAAAATGGCATTTGATATTATCGACCGATACTGCTCTGTCTTATATAAAAGTAATGGAGCACTATCAGGTAAGATGGACCATAGAAGTGTTCTTTAAAGAAAGTAAGCAATATCTAAACCTGGGAGGATGTCAATTAAAAAGCTTTGATGCACAGATAGCAGACACTACCATTAGCATGATTCAATACATTCTGCTGACGTTAAGAAAACGCTTTGATGATTATGAAACCAGAGGAGAAAGATTCAGAGCTACCGGCGAAGAAATGCTGGAACAAAGGCTTCACCTTAAATTATGGGAATTGTTAATTGTGATCATGAAAATCATCATAGAAACATTAGATATAATTGTGGACAATATTGATGAATGCATCACCAGGCTTGTCAATTCAAATAAGTTAAAGAATGTACTGAATTTAATATCTCCAGGACACAAAGCAATCTTAACCTGATTTATCTGCGAAACTTGAGTATTATACATTAGCGTCCTGATAGCTGATAGTAACATTTACAGACAATTTGTGGTTGACACGACACCAGAATGGTTTTTAGCTGTGCAGATAACTTCGGAGGGTAGGTATAACCAGATTTTAAATCCTGGACATTAAACCCTATAAATTAAAGTGAGATTATTAATGAGTTTCTTCTATCTTAACAATTTTTGTAGCAAATAAATTTTTGCCATCCATATTTTTTATATCAACAAAATAGTCCCCGGCAGGTAATGTATCCAAATCATCAATGGAAGTTTTATTGGTACCTTTTTTAAGATTCCACTTTATCATTTTAATAATCTTTAACTTTTTGTCAAGCATTTGAACTATAGTGGATGCATTGCTTTCTACAATTACTTCAAAAGATAAAGTAGATAGAAAGGGATTAGGAAAAATACTTACCTGAGTGCTCATAAAATACATAACGATTAAATTTTTTTAGATAGGGATACAATCAAATCTTAATAATACCATCTTCATTCCAGTTTTCTACAAGATTTGTAATCAACCTGTTAAGATCCATTGCCTGAATAAACTTTCCATTTTTGGGAAAGAAACCAGATCTTATGGGAAAAATCCTATCTAAGATGTGGTTTTCCGCAATGGAAATTAAAGATAATAAAAAAGAATGATGATACTTACTAGTAAATTAAAAGCGTGCAATGAGTTTTAAATTCAATAATCTTGGAGTAAGCCTGTTAGGAACAGTAAATATTGTATTGGAGAAATCTTTGATCAGCAGGTAGGATATAGTGTTTGGGCGATCAATAATATTAAATACTTCTGCAGTTACCCATATATTCTGAAAGTCACGGAATGGGTTATGACTTCTTCGTTTGCTTTTATCGCTATCCAGCAACAGTGCGCTAAAACCAATATCAATACGGATATACGGATCAATAATTAAAGCGTTGCGGTATTTAACACTATTGGGAATATTATATGGCAGGTTACTGCCATAAATAGTATTAAGGTAAACCTTGAAATTTTTATTAGTCGACAGATAATCCTGAAAGAAGAGACCAAAAGTAATAAGGCGGTCAGATGGCCTTCTGAACCAGCCACCTTGTTGTAAGGAACTGTCTACAGGTTGATTAAGTGAATCCAGTTTGTAGTTGTAATAAAAATCACCATCAATATTTTCCCGGGTTCGCATAAAACCAAGACTAACCCAGCTTTCCGCATCCTTTACAATTTCCCCGAACAATCGCATTTCAATTCCGGTTGCATACGCTTTAGCATTATTTTCTCCCGAATAACGAATGCGTACATTATCGATATCATAAGGCACTACGTCCCACATGTTTTTAAAATAGGCTTCAGTCGTAAGCCGGAATGGACGTTCAGACGCATTAAAATTATAGTCGAACCCGCCGGAGACCTGCCAGCTTTTTTGTGCCCTTAATGCTTTATTGATAGTGCCATCATATCGGCGGTACTCCCGGTAAAATGCAGGCTGGTCATATATTCCAACAGCACCCCTGAAGATCACGTCACGCTTCCATTTTGAGGCTTTCCAAGAAAAGCCTGCACGCGGAGAAAGCAGGAATTCATTATTAAGCGAATTATAATTATACCGCAATCCGGCTTGCAAACTGAAACCGGTGGAATCTTTAAAAATAATATTGTCTTGTATATATCCTGAAAAACGGGTTATATCCAGCGTAGCTTTAGATTTTAAAACGGAAAATAATGAAAGCTGCGATAAATTGTGTGGAAGCGAATACCCGGCAGAATCCTGATACTGCCATTCGTTAAGTTGATCCTGTACTTTCTGTTGTTCAGCAGTGATGCCCCACTGAATATAATGCTTGCCCTGGTTTAGATATCCGCGATGTCCCACATTTAAAAGCGAGATATTCAACCTGTTCCTTGAATAATTTTGAAATACTCCTGCGCCAAGAGGATTTACAATCAAACCAAAAGTTGAATTGCTTTTATCAAAATCCCTTTCACCAAAAAGATAGGCTCCTGTTATGTCAACGGATTCTTTTTCATCATTTTCAAACCTTGATACCATCCATTTTAGACGGAGATTTTTTTTAACCTGCTGAATTACTGCTAAACCAATCATATTTGTTTGATACCTGTCTTCTTCTTTTCCATCAAAGAAAATATCCAGTCCTAAGTTAGCGCTCAGAACAGGTGTAAAAACTGATGAGGTCTGTTGGCTGAATTCAGGTATCAGGGTAAACTTTGTCCGGGAGATGTTTCCAAATAGTTCTGCCGACCATTTATCATTGAACTGGTAAGTGAATAAGCCCTGCAGATCTGCAGAAGATGGTACATAATTTCCCTTAGTTTCCTGGCTGCCGAGTAAATTACGGTTGTTCCGGTTACGGGCGCCTACCAGATAGGTGAATTTATTATTTTTACTGCTGCCTTCAAGGTGCATGCCCTGTTCCAGTAATCCTACATAGGCTGAACCACCAAATTGTTTTGGTTTTTTATATTGAATGTCAAGAACCGAAGACATTTTATCACCGTACCGGGCTTGAAAACCACCGTTGTAAAAATTTACACTCCGGGTCATTTCAGGATTGATAAAACTTAGTCCTTCCTGCTGCCCGCTTTTAACCAGGTATGGACGAAAGATCTCAAAATCATTTACATAAACCAGGTTCTCATCATAATTTCCTCCACGAACTGAATATTGAGAAGTAAGTTCATTATTGCTTCCAACAAATATTTTTATAAGGCTTTCAATACCACCTGTTGGTGTTGGAATATTTATAGCATTTTTAGGATTGATGTTTACCAATCCGGCTTCCCGCCGCTGCCTTTGGTCTGTTACAACTACTGTTTCCAGTTCCTGCGAACCTCGTTCTAATCTTACCACTATTTTCTCCTCTTCATTGTCGCTTAATAAAAAATTACGCTGTTCATTTTTATAACCTGTGTAACTGAATACCAGGGCGAAAGCTTTTTCTGCAGTAACCTTGATTCTGAATTCACCTGAATCATTTGAGAAAATTGAAGAAGTCCTCCCTAGAATTGTTACTGAAACCTTGTTGATTGAATTTTCATTCTCATCTAATATCTTACCCGAAACATAAGCTGATCTTTTTTGAGCAAAAGAAAACAGGGAAGAAAACAGGAGAGTGGAAAGAAATAAACTTTTAAAGGATATCACCAGGTTAACACTTTTACAGTTGACTGAAGGTAAAGAGAATTGAGGTATATTCAGCTATCGGCTACCAGCTATCGAATATCAGCTATCGGCTATCAGCTTTAGCATAATTATAATTTTATTAAAGTTTATATTTTTTAGCTGAAACTAAATGGTTAAGCTTTTCTGATCCTATAATTCTTTCAATAACCTTATGGTTTCTTTTGGATTCTGAGACCTAAATACTGTACTTCCTGTTACCAGGATATCAGCGCCGGCGTCAACTATTAACTTTGCATTATCCAGTGTAATACCCCCGTCTACTTCAATCTTTACTTTTAACCCGGCCTTGTCGATTCTTTCACGGAGTTCCATAATTTTTACAAGAGAGTGTTGAATGAATTTTTGTCCGCCGAAACCGGGGTTTACACTCATTATCAAAACCATATCAACATCTTCCAATATATCCTGCAACAACACTACCGGAGTATGCGGATTTAAAGCAACACCAGCCATCATACCAAGCTCCTTAATTTGTTGAATGTTCCGATGAAGGTGGCGGCAGGCTTCTATATGAACAGTTAGCATATCAGCGCCGGCTTTTTTAAAGGCTTCAGCATACTGTTCAGGCTCTTCTATCATTAGGTGCACATCGCAAATTTTTTTTGTACAGGTGCGGATGTGTTCTATTACAGGTAAGCCAAAACTTATATTAGGCACAAATCTTCCGTCCATTACATCCAGGTGAAACCAGTCTGCTTCACTATCATTAAGCATTTGGCACTCCTCTTCTAATCTTAGAAAGTTAGAAGCCAGTAAAGAAGGGGCGACAATAGGCATAGTTATTAATGATTAATGATTAATTGTTAACGATATGTTTCCTGATTATATAAAATTTTATTCTCTATCCGTTAATCATTAATCATTAATAATTAACCATTATTTAAGTCGTTTCAAAGATTCTTTTGCTTCTTTAAAATTTTTATCAAGGGCCAGGGCACGTAAGTAATTATCACGGGCTTCTTCCTTTTTGCCAATGCTTTCATAACACCGGCCCATCCAATAGTAAGCGTCGGGATAGGTATTAGACACTTTTGCTGCAAGGGCAAAAGTCTTAAGAGCTTCATCAATATTATTATCTTTGAAGAGGATAATGCCCTTTTCTATATATGCTTCGGTAAATTTCCAATCACGGTTTATACATTCTTCAAACTGTTCCAGCGCCTGATCAGTTTGATGAGTATTAGTAAAATAAATTCCTTTTATAAATACGGCATCTGTAAGTTCGCGGGCGGTATCTTTACTAATCAGATCATCACAGAGTTCCAGCACTCTATTATTTTTTGTTTCTGCATATAGGTTAGCAAGAGATACTCCCACTAATTGCAGCGGTTGTAAAGTATAGGCTTTTTCCAAAGATCGGATCGCCTGCGCAGTATCCTTTAATTCTGCAAGTAAAATACCTTTTTCATACAAGGCTTCAAAATTATTGGAATCGGCTTCAATCAATTTATTAAATTGGTTGAGAGCTTCTTCGCTTTTGCCACTTTGCAGATATGCTTCGCTTAACCTTCTGGGAAATTCCATATTTCCTGGAAATTTTTTAAGGCATTCCTGCAACAGCCTGATAGCATCTGTTTCTCTTCCAGTCATGAACAGACTAGCAGTATAAGAAAGCGCTGTTGATTCATCAGGACTTAGGCTCCATGCTTTTTTATAATCAGGGTAAGCCAGTTCAGGCAGGTTTTTTTGTGATAATAAATCAGCACGTTTCAAATATAAAGCTGCATTAGCCGGGAATTTGCTGATGCTATCCGTAATGATATTAAATGGCGGATCATTTAGTATTTTAAAAGATGTTTCACCTTTGTCGTTACTATCAAAAAAATTACATCCGGTGATTGTAGCAAATCCTAATAACAGACATATTGATGCAAGCCAGCTCTTCATAGTTCAAAACTAATAAAATAAGCATGTTGATTATGACAATATTTTGCCGATTTAACATTAGATTCCCAATAAATTTGTAAAACAAGCAGTGCCTGGCATCAAAATGTATAGGTGCGCAACCTGAGCCTTTGCAAAAACAGAAAATATCAAAACCTTAATTAAATTAATTACCAGTGTCGTATTAAGAATAAAATGTCGTATTAATTGCTATCAACCGTCAGCTATCAGGACGCTAATGTGTAATGTATTTCCTCCTGATTGCTGATAGCCGACGGCTGATAGCAAAAGCGACAATTTAAGGTTGACATTACACTTGTAGAATAAATAATTGATTCTTTGTTATTGATCATTATTTTTGAAAAATATCTACACCTGCGATCGGTGTTGTGGTTTAATTGATTTTGATAATTTAAATGTTATAATATGTACCAGGTACTTTTGTTTTTGCACAATTTATTACGTTGGGTTATTCTCTTGCTTGCTATAATTGCCATTATAAAAGCTTATTCAGGAATGATAAACCGCAAACCCTTTGGCAGGTCTGATAAACAAATCGGATTGTTTTTAATGATTTCAGCTCATACAATTTTTTTGATAGGATTATACCAATGGCTTTTTGGACCATTGGGATTACAAAGCATCCAAAATTCGGGAATGGCTGTAGTAATGAAAGATAAAGTTTTAAGGTATTGGGCTGTTGAGCATATTACAGGAATGTTAATTGCCATTGTTCTTATAACTATAGGAAGGAGTATAAGTAAGAAGAACCTTTCTGATAGAACGAAACATAAAAAAACATTTTGGTACTATTTAATAGCGGTACTGATTATTCTAATAACTGCACCATGGCCCTTCAGGGCAGGTATTGGCCGACCGTTGCTTCCGGGGATACATTAAGGTAATTATTATAACTAATGATTATAAAACTCACTAATGCTTTCCGTCATCTGCTGATATATTTTTTGAATGAATGGATAATCTTTTAATAAATTCAGGTGCTTGTTGATCGTAACTTTATCTTTACGTATTGCCGGACCCGTAATTACTTTTTCCGGTGATATCCATTCAATCCGTTTTGCTGTTTCTGCGGCCAATGGCAATAATAAATTAAAGTTAAGGGCTTCTTTTTTGCAAAAGTCAGCGGTTACAGCATATAAATGATTGGTAAAATTATTTATAAAAATAGCTGCAACATGCAGCTTCAACCGTGCTTCCTCATTTACAAAAGAAACATTTTTAGAAATCCTACAGGCAATATCCCATATAGCCTGTATTGTATGTTCATTATTTCCTTCTACCAGCAAAGGTATTTCTGTTAATACATCTATTTCTTTTCTCAGGCTTTGCATTGGATACAGTACCCCATAATTGGCGGATATATTTTTCAATACATCCTTTGAAACCGATCCTGCAGTATGCAATACCAGTTGTTTTGATAAAAGTAAATGTTGATCAAGCTCGTATAATGCCGTATCGGCAAGAGCTACCAGGTATATATCAGCCTCCTTGTTAATATCTATCCATTCATTGCATGGCACACTGTTCATCTCTTCGGCCAGTGTAGCAGCATGTTGCGAATTTCTTCCAAATACCTGCACAATTTCAAAACCCGTATTTTTAAAAATTCTTCCTAAAACAGTAGCAACATTCCCGGTTCCTATAATTACAACCTTCATTTATTAACTTTATCTAAAATTATGCAATGAGTTGTAATTAGCTGACAGCCGATTGCTAAAAAATCAAATCAAGTGAAGTTAAAAGAAAAAATTATAGTTGGCTATCTGAGAACCAGTTTAAGACTTCTTTCCGCCATATCGAAAAAGCACGCAGTTAAAAAAGCCTTACGTTTATTCTGCACTCCATTTAATAAATCGAAGAAAAGAATATCTCCTCTATTTGATCAAGCAGAAAAATTACAGTTTCATATTGATAATAAAAAAGTGACCGGCTATCGTTGGAATCACCCGCAATCAAAGAAGTTCCTAATAATTCATGGGTTTCAGTCTTCTGCAAAAAAATTCGAGCGGTATGTATTGCCTATGATAAATAAGGGATATGAAGTGATGGCCTTTGATGCCCCGGCACATGGTGATAGTGAGGGCAAACAGATCAACGTATTACAGTATAAAAAAATGATTAAAGAGATCTTTACTAAATATGGACCGATAGATGCATTTATGGCTCACTCCTTTGGGGGGTTAGCGGTTTCGCTGGCCTTGGAAGATATTAGTCATACCAACCATACGAGGCTGGTTTTAATTGCACCCGCTACTGAAACAAGCACTGCAGTTGACCTGCTGTTCGATTATTTAAAATTGAAAGATAATTTGCGGAAAGATTTTGAGAACCTTATCATTTCTGTTGGTGGTAAAACGGTTCAATGGCTTTCGATTTCCAGGGCGATAAAAAATATTAAAGCACGTATTTTATGGATTCATGATGAAGACGATGATATTACTCCGTTAAAAGATGTGCAACCATTGATCCGGTCCCAATATCCTAACATCGAATTTATGATTACCAAAGGTTGGGGGCATCGAAGAATCTATCATGAAGAAAAAATTATTAATGCGGTAACGGCATTTTTATAATGATTAATGATTAATTATTAATGATTAACGATAAGAGGCTTCGATCTATAATTCATATAACTTATTGCACTATTAACAAACAACCCACAACCATTAGTAACTTACTGTTAATAATTAATCATTAATAATTAATCATTATGTTCAAGGCCAGTATTAAATTTGCGAAGAAATTAGATAAACAGGATCCGCTAAAAAAGTTTAGAAAGAAATTTCATTTTCCAAAGCATAAAGAAAAGAAAGCCATATACCTCTGTGGCAATTCTTTGGGATTGCTTTCTAAAAATGTAAAAAAGGCTATAGATGTAGAAATTGAGGATTGGAAAAAACTGGCAATTAACGGTTACCTGCATGCCAGCAATCCCTGGCTGTACTACCAGCATAATTTTAAAAAATCATTGTCGCTTATGATGGGTTGTAGTGAGGATGAGGTCACCGTAATGAATGCCCTTACTGTCAATCTTCATTTATTGATGTTTTCATTTTACCGCCCGGCAGGCCAGCGATATAAAATACTGATGGAATCGGGTGCTTTTCCCAGCGATCAGTATGCAGTAGAAACGCAGGTAAGGTTTCATGGTTTTAATCCCGTTGAAGCCATTATAGAAGTTGCTCCGCGTGAAGGAGAAAAATTACTTAGAACCGAAGATATAGTCCAGGCTATAGAAGATAATGAGGAAAGTATAGCGCTTGTATTATTCGGTGGTATAAATTATTATACAGGTCAGCTATATGATATAGAATCTATTACTCAGGCAGCTCATAAGATTGGTGCTTATGCCGGGTTCGACTTAGCCCATGCAGCTGGAAATGTTCCACTACTCCTGCATCAATGGCATGTTGATTTTGCGGCATGGTGTTCTTACAAATACCTGAATGCAGGACCTGGCTCTGTAAGTGGTGTATATATTCATGAAAAGTTTGGTAAAGACCTGGAGTTTCCGCGACTTGCCGGTTGGTGGGGTAACGAAGAAAAAACACGGTTCGCAATGGAGAAAGGATTTATTCCCCAACAGGGTGCAGATGGCTGGAATATAAGCACCGCACAGGTTTTTAATATGGTAGCGTTAAAAGCATCTCTTGAGCTATTTGATAAAGCAGGTATAGAGCAACTTCGTCTTAAAAGCATCGCGCTTACCGGATACCTTGAGTTTTTATTAAAACTATTGCCTGATTTAAATTGTGAGATTATAACACCTGCCGATCCATTACAAAGAGGTGCTCAACTAAGTTTATACTTTAGAAAGAATGCAAAAGAAATACATAAGAAGATAACAGAGCAGGGCATCGTTGTAGATTACCGCGAGCCCGGAGTAATCAGGGTGGCGCCGGCTCCTATGTATAATTCGTTTGTGGATATGTATAATTTTTATGAAATTTTGAGAAACCTGTGAGGTAGGCTGTTTAAAAGTGGAAAGTAGTTTTCGTACAGTTTTTGTAAACCGTGAAGCAGCCCATCCCCTCCATTGGAGGGGACGTTATGTCCGCAGGACATAACGGGGGTGGGTACACCGGGCGTGTTGCTATTTGGTCTTTATTGTTGTGCATAGTGCTGACCTCTCCTGATGTTTGTCGCTAAATAATTACAGTCAGTTACCCACCCCAGTTTGGCCTTCGGCTCAAACGTCCCCTCCCTAGAAGGGGATGTAATACTAGCCTACCTGTGAGGTCTCCAAAGACCAGTGAAGTTTAATAAACTTCGCCAGGTTTGAACCGAGGGTAACTCCTGAATAATAAAAAACACTCTTCCAAAACCTATGAGATCTTAACGATCTCATGGTTTTTAGAAACCTCACAGGTTAACCAAACGATCTCACAGGTTAACTCCGTTAGTAGTAATAGTATTATCCATCGGCTTCAGCGTAAAACCCTTCTTACGAAGAAGGTTTATCAAACCCTTCTCACCTGGCAGATGTGCAGCACCAACGGCAAATAAAACTTTACTACCTGGAATGATATTGCTTATTTTTTGCACCCAATCTGCGTTACGGTTATACAGTAAAAGATCCATAAACTGTGAAGTGCCCCCTTCTTCCTTTTCAGTAAGCTCCTGGATTTTTTTCAGATCCTGGCTTTTGTAAACAGCTATCAGCTCCTTTGTGTTATCGTTGTTTTTATCGGCACTGTCAAGATATTTAACCAGCTCCTTAGCCTGCAGCTCATAAGGAATGCTATCAAATACGCTAGCCTGAAACTCCACTGTTTCCAATCCTTTTATTTCTTTTTTGAATTGTTTAGATTCTTCCATGATAGACTGTTCCATACCACCCTCATTAGCACATGCCATTGACTTTTCTGAGATTAACGAACTGATGAAATAAGGCTTGAAGTACTGCATCATATCAAGCGGTATCATGCCGGGATTCTTTACAAAATAATTTTTTACCTTTTTATATTCTTCTTCCGTTAATAAATCCTGTAATTTTTTATTACCATTCATTTTGAGATATTTCATAGCACCAAGCATCTCCATAAAATTATCCATATCTATTTCAAAATAGATCTGATCACTTTCTTTGATTACGGTTTTCAGGTTATCACTAAGCTTGGTATCAGCAGCACACATAAGATGCATCGTGCCAAATAAATAAGATGGTTGCTTCAATCCGTTACCGGACACTTCCCATAACAACGTGTTCTCGGATACATTTTTCTGCGACATCGCAACAATGGCCAATAGCCATATTCCACATCCTGCCAATAAAAACTTTTTCATCTGAACTGTGATTTATGTGATTATATGAGAGCTATGATTACTAATGCTGATAGCCGGTGGGTGATTGCTCACTCAACCACCGCTTCTTCACCATACATCTGTCCTTTAAATTTTAATGAGGGAGAAGCAATAAAAGAACCGATACTTAATGCATCCCATTTCTTATCTACCGCTTCAATAATTTCATCAGATGCTACAATGATATTGGGCCAGTCGCGCTGAAAGTTATCCAGCTCCTTTGTTTTACGCGTTCCATCTAATCCTAGACAGGCAAAGGTTTTACCTTCTTCCATATTAGAGTCTCCCTGAACAATCATGCTATCCCTTTTTGGATCAAGGTTATTACAGAAACGCCATAATGCTATCGGAAGATCATTAGGATTAACTGTATGCTCCACATACAAAATCATTTTAACAGATTGCAAAACAGTGATAGCTTCAAACAGCGCTTCATGTAATTCTCTTACATGTCCTTTCCTGTTTTTCTCAACTGAAATGATCAGACAAGAAATACCTTTTTGCAACAAGCTTTCGTTAACATCCTTAATTTCAGGGAACAATGAAATGATAGTGGAGGCATAAGATACCGTATTAATATCCTGGTAACTGATCAAAGATTCATCTGTTTCCTCGTCGTACTTTGCAGTTCCGTCAATACACATTTTTCCACCAAAACCAAGCTTGCTGCAACTATGGTCCAGTACATCCATCGGGCCATTAGTAAAGATAACATCCGTAGCAGGATTTAAATTTTTACATACATACCTGGCTAATGCTTCATAATCCTGAATCTTTACATGCTCATCTGCAAGCACAAGTATTTTATTAAACATCATCTGTCCGGCACCCCACATGGCGTTCATTACTTTTTGTCCCTGCCCTGCATATTCTTTTTTTATCTGGGTGATTACAAGGTTATGAAAAACACCTTCTACCGGCATATCCATATCTATTATTTCAGGAACCATCGTCATTTTAATAGGGGCCAAAAATATTCTTTCTGTTGCCTTGCCAAGCCATGCATCTTCCTGCGGCGGTATACCAACAATTGTCGCAGGATACACAGCATTCTTTTTATGCGTGATGCAGGTAATATGAAACCTCGGATACCAGTCAGGTAATGAATAATAACCGGTATGATCACCAAACGGACCTTCCCAGATAAGCTCATCATTCGGGTCAACATATCCTTCAATAATAAAATCAGCATCAGCGGGAACTTCTATCTCAGGTTGCGTAAGACATTTTACCAGCTCCACTTTCTTCTTTCTAAGAAAGCCTGCAAGCATATATTCATCAACGTTTTCAGGAAGTGGCGCGGTTGCACTATAAGCATAAACTGGGTCACCACCCAGCGCTACAGCCACCGGCATCCTGATGCCTTTCTTCTTGTATTCATTAAAATGCTTTGCAGAGACTTTATGTTTATGCCAATGCATACCGGTAAGCACAGGACCAAAAACCTGCATCCGGTACATACCTACATTTCGCGAAAGCGTATTGGGATCTTTGGTGTGAATGATAGGTAACGTTACAAAGGGGCCTCCATCCTTAGGCCAGCAGGTAATTACCGGAAGTTTTGTAATGTCCGGTGTTTCCATTCTTACCTCCTGGCATTCACCCCTGCCCGACCTTACTTTAGGCATCCAGCTGGCAAACTGTCCAAGCTTCGGTAACATCTTTAATTTATCGAACATCCCTTCCTTAGGCGCCGATAGCAACTTAAACAAAGCTTCTATTTCATGAGCGGTGTCATCCAGGTGATCTACTCCAAGAGCCAGGCACATCCTGCGTTCGCTGCCATAAGCATTCATCAGCACAGGAAAATCATAGCCGGTATTTTCAAATAACAATGCCTTTCCGCCATTGCCGCTTTTACTAATGCGATCTGTTATCTCTGCAATTTCCAGTTTAGGATCTACATAAGTTTTTATACGGATCAGTTCACCTGCTTTTTGCAAAGCATCAATAAATTCTTGTTGATTTTTAAATGCCATTCAATTAATTATAAGTGCAAAAGTAAAACACAATTAAATGGCGTAATGTTTAAATTGTTATTTGCTATCAGAAGTCACCTATCAGCTATCAGGCTAGCGTTATATATCAGGTAGGGCATATACCTATAAAACCTTTACTGGACATCCAGTTCTGCTTCCATGCCAAGCATTTCCAATGCCAGTGTTTAACCCTATGCTTACAGTTATTCCCTGAAAATAATACCAGTCTTTCTGTTTTGCACCACCGCGAATGGTACTATTTACCGGGTAACCTGACGTTACATTTTTTAGTTCATCGCTACGGTAGGCAATTTCAACAGCTTTCTGTCCCTTTGCTGCCAGCAGCGCTGCCTTGTCAACATAAGTGGTGCTGACATCATCAAGGTAATCTGTAAACAACTTTCGCATTCCTATTTCATAACCCAATATTACATTATCACTCACTCGTAATTTAAAACCAGCGCCAAAGGGAGCTGAAAACTGGGTCAGCTTATACGGTTTTCTGTCAGGATACTGCGCAATGCCCTCACCTTCCGTGCTTAAAGGTCTAAGAAAAACCTTTTCACCCAGCGAATCAGCAGTATAAGGATTGAAATGATACAATGCTATGCCGGTAAATAAATACGGTGTGAATTTCTTAATACTTAAATCAAATATATTATAATCAAGTAAAAGATTTCCCTCTACTATTTTTGATTCGAAACTAAGATTTCTGGATTGTAATGATGGGCGGTTAAACTTATCATGTGCACCTACTTTTCCGTACATAAAGCCGGTTCTAAGGGAAAAGTGATTGGTGAAATTATATTGCAAACCTGCACCCGCTGCCTTATTAGATTGATCAAATGTCAGGGGCTTATCCTGCAGATCGCCCATGTAATTAGCGAATCCGCCAAACAAATTAACGTGCAGGCGTTGGGACCATGAAAACAAAGGAGAAAATAAAATGGTAATAATCAACAATCTTTTCATACCTGAATTACTAATTTATTAAATTTCAATCCAAACCTTTAAAACGGATTATCGTTATATCATTTAACCTGCCAAAGAAAAATAAAATGCTGTTTTTAGAAAAGCAAGTTTAAAGCCAGAGATGTGTTAAAACCTGTTAAAAAATTAGAGGTATTCAATAAAAAACAACACTTAAATTTGTATACTATGCAAAAATTCGAATATGCTCACTTATTGCCTGCTGATTTCAGTTATGATTCAAAGGTTTGGATTTATCAAAGTAACCGGCTGTTTACTATCAGTGAAGCTTTACATATAGAAGATATACTTAAAAATTTTTACACTAGCTGGAGGAGTCACGGTCAGCAGGTAAAAGGGCATGCTGATCTTTTATTCGGCCAGTTTATAATAATCATGGCTGATGAAACCGCCACCGGCGTTAGCGGATGCAGCACCGACGGGTCTGTAAGGCTGGTTAAAGAAATAGAAAAAGCTTTTAATGTAACGCTGTTCGACAGGCAGCTGCTTGCATTTATTGTTAAAGAGAAAGTGCAGTTAATTCCGATGTCTCAGCTTAATTATGCATTAGAGAACAATTTTATTACTGCTGATACTATTTACTTTAACAACCTTGTTCAAACAAAAGAGGAGTTGGAAAATAATTGGCTCATACCGATTAAACGGAGTTGGCTTGCATCTAGAATTAAGGTTAGCGGCTAATAATTAATATCCCTTAATAAAAACAAAAATAATTCAAACTCTTACCAACCTTTTACTTACGACGTTCTTCCTCCTTAATCTTCAGCTTCTCCAACAACTGCTTTCTTTGACGATTAGATATCGTCGCTTTATTCTTGTTAAGATTATAGCTTAACGCAACACGCACATTTCGTGTATTAGAATTGTTTACACTATTAACCGTAAAGTTGCTGCCATAAGTATAACTGTTATACTGTTGCTGCGCAAAAAGATCAATCAGGTTTATCGTCAGCACCAGTCGTTTATTGAAGTACTTTGTTTGCATGCCAAAATTTTGCGAGAGGTTGCTTCTCGACCTTCCCTGGGGATTTGAAAATGAATTATATCTTAGATTTCCATCAAAAGAAATACGATCCGTTAAAGTGAAATTATAATTCAGACTGGTATAATAACTTCCACCATTTATATACCGGTTTACCAGTTTATCATACTCACCATATTGATTATAAGTATAACCAGCACTGATATTTAAACGAAGCTGCCGGGAAAAGCTATAGCCACCCCACATATTAACCTCGTACTCGTTCCTGTCTGAAATATTATTGTAGGTTATCTGTGTTTTACCCTCCGGAATTAAAGTGCGTAAACGCTGAATGATATCTTTTACTTTATTAAAACCTAATCCTATATTACCATAATACTTCCCTTTGTAGGTGCCGAAATTAAAATCATAATTATCGGCTAGCTGTGGCCGTAAGAAAGGATTACCAAAACGCAGGTTGTATGGATCATTATAATTAATACTGGGATTTAACTCATCGATACCTGGTCTGCGTATGCTTTTCCTGTAGGAAAGCGAAGCGTTCCAGTCTTTTTGCCAATCTTTCCGTAAAATAAAATTAGGAAAGAGATTCCAGTATTGGTTTGAATTATCGGGTGTGTTATTACTAAAGTCGAAATTGATTTTTGTGAATTCTCCCTGAAGGCTGGTGGTGAATTTCCATTTCTTCTTAAACTCAACAGTAATGCCACTTCGCAGGTTAGCTATGGTTTGTGTAAAATTAAAGTCGTTGCTTAATAAAGGATTGTTTACAAAGATGCTGTCTGTTTTACGTAGGAAATCTGTAACCTGTATATTATGATAACTGCTACTATTAAGCGCTCCACCGAATGATAATAAGGAATGCATCCATTTCAAAGGCTTATCGTAATTTAGAATGAGTCCATAGTTATGGTCACGGTTAGTGAATTTTTGCCTTTGTGTGGAATCAACACCGGTAGCAATCCCATTACCGTCAGAAAATTTTTGAAAGAAGTTACTTGTATTATTTGTACTGCCTATATTGTGGCTGGTAATAAATCTAAGAATTTCCCGGGGATCTTTCCCTTTATAATTATAGTGAAAAGAAAAATTAGGATTTGTATTGTCGCCGGAAGTATTGTTCTGGCGATTACTGATACGATAAGGTAGTTTGCTGTTATTAAAATTGGTATACTGTGTAAGCGTACTGTTATTAAAATAGTTAGCATTGAACTGAGTGGTAAGGTTGACAGCATTTCTTTTATTAAGCTCATAATCAACCGAAAGTCTCAGGTTAGGACGGATGTTTTTATTGGTGTTATTATTCTGAGTGTTTAAAGAATTGGAAGAATCCGTATAAAAATTTTCACGTGTGGAGTGGCCTCCTCCATTTAAACGGTTAGCTCCAATTCCTGCATATATATTCGCAGCCAGCTTCCGGTTTCTATAAGAAGCATTACCCGATAGATTGCCCTCGCCCCTGCTTCCATACGATACAGAGACTCTTCCTGTAAATCCGATCTTACCCTTACGCGTTACTATATTTATTACTCCTCCCGGTTCATTGGCATATTGCGGTGGGGGAGTAGTCATCAATTCAATCTTTTCAATAGAACTGCCGGGTAAGGATTCCAGCAGATCGGCTAACTGCTGTGAATTAAGATCGGTTGGCTTATCATCAATTAAAATTTTTGGTTCTTTTCCTTTCAATAAGATCTTGCCATCCGCATCATTGGATATTAATGGCATGTTCTTTAATAATTCCGTGGTACTACTTCCGGCACTTAATGCGGATTCGCCTACATTGAAAGTTATTTTTCCATCTTTATTTTCAATAAGCGGCTTTTCTGCATAAACCACTACTTCACTCAATTCACTGGCTTTCTGCGTTAGCTTTATATCTCCCAGGTTAAAATCAAACCGTTCTGAACGCATGTGAATGCTGTCTATTGTTAAGGATGCATAACCTATGCCTGTAAACTGAATACGGTAATAACCGAAAGGTATTCTATCTAATTCAAAACCTCCGTTCTTACTTGTAACGATCGTACGCCTGAGAGAAGAATCTTTGAAATGCTTTACTGTAACGGTTATTCCCGCAATTGCCTTATTGGTAACAGGGTCTACAACGTTGCCAATTATCAGGCCCATGGCGTTTTTATTTTGAACAGTGTTTTGGGAATAGCACATACCTGCGCAACCTGTAAGCAGGAAAAACAAAATTAGTCTCAAAGCTGGCTTTTGAAAACAAAGATAGTTTGAACTGTGATTCAAATGATTTAATGAGGACTATGATTGTTGAATGTATCTTACCTAACTTGGATCAATCACATGAATCAACAAATCATTTAATCAAAGTTCAGAACGCTGCCAACTTGTCTTATAATACCAAATTACTATATTTGCACCCTTTAAACATCTGAATGATAATGCTGGATCTGGTAAATAGTACAATTCATGAAGAGTCCCAGCAGGGAGAAGTGTTTATTCCAGTAATAAAAGAGCCGGCTCTTCATTACAAAAAATTTTACATCGAGAGTTATGGTTGTGCTATGAATTTCGCAGACAGCGAAGTTGTTGCCTCTATTCTGTCTAAAGAAGGATTTAGTGCTACGGGCAACATGGAAGAGGCCGATCTTATTTTCATCAATACCTGCTCCATCAGGGAAAAGGCAGAACAAACCGTTCGTAAAAGACTCACCGAATTTAAAAAGCTTAAAACCGGCAACCCTGGTTTAATGGTGGGCGTGTTGGGCTGCATGGCAGAGCGTTTAAAATCAAAATTTTTAGAAGAAGAACGGTTGGTAGACCTGGTGATCGGTCCAGATTCCTACCGCAAATTACCCGATCTTATCAGTGAAGCTGATACAGGACAAAAAGCCGTAAACGTATTGTTAAGCCGGGATGAGACTTATGCCGATATTGCTCCCATTCGCCTTAACAGCAACGGAGTTTCTGCATTTGTCAGCATCATGAGAGGCTGCAACAATATGTGCTCCTTCTGCGTAGTGCCTTTTACAAGAGGTAGGGAAAGAAGCAGGGATGCATATTCTATCATTAATGAATGTAAAGAATTGTTGAATAACGGTTATCGCGAAGTGACTTTGTTAGGCCAGAATGTAGACAGTTATTACTGGCGGGATGAAGAAATAAAAGAAACGGTAACTTTTGCAATGCTCCTTAAAATGGTGGCACTTATTTCACCCTTGCTAAGGGTTAGGTTTTCTACCTCTCATCCCAAAGACATTACTGATGAAGTGCTGTTCACCATGGCAACGTACAAAAACATCTGTAACTATATACATTTACCTGTTCAAAGTGGTAGCAGCCGCATGCTTCAACTAATGAACCGCACTTATACCAGGGAATGGTATATCAGCAGGGTCAACCGCATTCGGGAGATTTTACCTGATTGCGGCTTATCCACCGATGTTATCACAGGTTTCTGCACTGAAACAGAAGAAGATCACCAGGACACTTTAACTTTAATGGAGTACTGCAACTACGACCTGGCGTATATGTATTTTTATAGTGAAAGACCGGGCACTCTGGCAGCACGGCGCTTTACAGATGATGTTCCTGAAACTGTAAAGAAAAGAAGGCTCCAGGAAATTGTTAACCTGCACCGTATAAAATCCCTTGAAAGCATGCAGAAGGATCTTGGCAAAACTTTTACTGTATTGATAGAAGGAGATTCTAAAAAAAGTAATGAAAACTGGGCGGGAAGGAATGATCAGAATAAACTGATCGTGTTCCCTAAAAAAAATTATCCTTTGAAAAAGGGAGATTATGTGGATGTTATAATCAATCAATGCACTTCAGCCACGCTGTTGGGTGAGATTGTGATTAAAGAGTTTGAGATGTTGACTTAAGAATAATTTTTAATCAATATTCAATGATCAATATTCAATAAACAACTGTGAATTCATGATCCAGGCCTGGTAATTCTTTAATGAAAATTGAATATTGATTATTAAAAAGTGTAACTATTTCCAAGTCACCCGCTTGAGGTGAATTAGGAAGAAGATGGCTGGTGGTGTTGTGGCTAAAAAAATATTAATGGACTTACAATCAATAAAAAATCGTTTTGCAATAATAGGGAATTCCCCTGCGCTGAATCATGCGCTGAATACAGCTGTTCAGGTTGCCAATACTGATCTCTCTGTACTCATTACCGGGGAAAGCGGAGTAGGTAAGGAAGTTTTTTCACAGATCATTCATTCATTGAGCGCAAGGAAACACAATCCTTTTATTGCAGTAAACTGTGGCGCAATACCGGAGGGAACCATTGATTCAGAATTATTCGGTCATGAGAAAGGCTCTTTTACAGGAGCCCTCGATGCACGTAAAGGGTACTTTGAAAGTGTAAACGGAGGTACGATTTTTCTTGATGAAATCGGCGAAATGCCGCTAGGCACCCAGGCGCGTTTGCTAAGGATGCTGGAGACAGGAGAGTATATACGCGTAGGATCCAGCAAAGTGCAGAAAACCGATGTAAGGGTTATCGCTGCCACCAATAAAGAATTGCTTGAATTTACTACTACCGGTAAATTCAGGGAAGACTTATACTACCGCTTAAGCACCGTTCCTATCCGCGTGCCTGCATTGCGCGACAGAAGGGAAGATGTGCCTTTGTTATTCCGTAAGTTTTGCGTAGACTTTGCAGAGCGATATAAAACTGCCCCTGTTCAATTGGATGATGAGGCCAAAAATCTGTTAATAAATTATTCGTGGCCCGGTAATGTGCGGGAATTAAAGAATATTGCAGAGCAGGTATCAGTTCTTTCTCAGGATAAAAATATTTCCGGCCCTGTATTCAGAAGATTTTTACCGGATAATTCAATCAACCGCTTACCCGTACTGGCGTCACAGAATGGTTCATCTAATGGAGACTTTTCAAACGAAAGAGATTTGTTATATAAGCTATTCTTTGACATGAAAAAAGATGTAACGGAGTTGAAAAAGATGTTTGTTGACATCCTTAAGAATCCGGCAAGTTCATCGGCAGCCGCCGCGTACGCTAAGGAATCATTAATGCATGATTATCCAATTATGAATGAGCTGCAGAATAACCAGTTGCCTCCTGCGTTGGTGCAGGGCTCGCAGGCTGTGCTCATAAAACATAATGATATTCATGAACATGAAGAAGTGGAAGAGTCTTTGAATATTATGGATAAAGAAAAAGAACTAATTATAAAAGCTTTAAAAAAGCACAAAGGAAAACGCAAAGATGCCTCTACAGATCTTGGTATCAGTGAAAGAACCTTGTACAGGAAGCTGAAGGAGTACGATATAGATGAGTAATGGTTAATGATTATCAATTTAGTAGGTATAAGGCTTGCAATATTAGTAAACGTCCTTGTGACCCTTGTGATTAACTTTGTGCTCCTTGTGGTTAAAAAGACTCCTGGAATCCAGACTTTATTAACCACAAGGAGCACAAAGTTAATCCACGAAGAACACTAAGGATGTCTGCCGGAGTTGCAATCCTTAAAACAAGATTGATTGAATTATTATTAAACATTTTTGATTTGAAAATAAATTTTACAAAAATGAAACACATAAAATTTTCATTGCAATTAATGCTCGTTGCTATATTGCTGTTTGGCCTTGCAGGATGCAGGGTGTATCGTTTCAGAGATGTTAACATAGACCCTGATATCAAAACTGTAAAAGTTAATTATATTGAAAACAAGGCTCGTTATAAAAACCCGCAGTTAAGTCCGCAACTATCTGACAGGCTTCGCCAGAAAATAAATAACCAAACAAGACTTACTCAGGTGCAAGGTGATGATGCCAATCTGGAAATCAGCGGTACCATTACCCAATACGATCCCACTACCTCTGGTATCAGTAACCAGCAGGCAGCTACTAACCGGTTAAACATCTCCGTTAGTATCAGCATAAAAAACAGGCTGGACGAAAAGAAAAGCCGGGATGAGACCATTACCCGTAATTTTGATTTTGCGGCTTCCTTAAGTCTTGATCAGGCGGAAGCTCAGTTAAATGCTACAATCATTCAAAATCTAACTGACGAAATCTTTAACCGTATTTTTTCTAACTGGTAAAATTTCCTGATTTAATATTTCTTGATTATGCAAGCGATCCTGCAGCATCTCTTCAAAAAGAATTCTTTACAGGAAATTACTGTGGAAACGCTGCGGCAAATGACTATTGAATTTCCTTATTTTGCGGTAGGTCAATTTTTGCTAACCAGGAAACTTTTGGAAAGTGAAGACCCATTCTATGAAGACCAATTTCAAAAAACACTTATATCTTATCACAATCCGTTATGGTTACAATATAAACTGGCAGAATCGGGAACTGTAGTGGAAACCGTGTCTGGTATTTCAGAATACACTGAAGCGGCTATCGCAGAATCAACCAATGAAACAGCGGAACTACCTCATGACCTCATAGAAGAGGTTGTTCTTAACCAGGAAAATAACTATTCAAATACTGAATCTCAACCTATTCCTCTGGAAGTACCAGTTGAAGCGCATTCTATTGAATTAATGAACGGCCATCAGCAGCATGAAACTCAAACTATCCAGCGTGAGGAACCCTTCATCTTCCAGGCTTATTACACAGTTGATTATTTCGCCTCACAGGGAATAAAGCTGAGCCAGGATAATCAGCAGCAAGATAAACTGGGCAAACAGCTTAAAAGTTTTACTGAATGGCTGAAAACCATGCGCCGTTTGCCTGATACCTCTGCAGTAGAAATACTCCATAAAATTAATGATAATGAGATAGCAAGGATCGCCGCTCATTCACTGGAAGAAAAAGAAGTACTCACTGAAGCAATGGCTGAGGTGCTGATAAAACAAGGTAAACATGAAAAAGCACGGGAGTTATACCACAAATTAAGTTTGCAGAATCCGCATAAAAGCCCGTATTTTACAGCCAAAATTGAAGATTTAAAACAGCATTGATATGGTAATTGTTTTTGTAATACTAGTTGTTCTCGCCTGCATCGTACTGGGTTTTATAGTACTGGTACAAAATCCTAAAGGCGGTGGGTTAGCTGCTAACATTGGTGGTGTCGGCAATCAGTTTATGGGTGTAAAACAAACTACTGATGTACTGGAAAAAGGCACCTGGATATTCGCTGCTATCGTTGGCTTGTTATGTTTGTTCTCAGTAGCCTTTATTCCCAGAACGTCTGGCAGCAGGCAGGACCTGCTTGATAAAATAAATGCAAAACCTACAACAACCAACATTGTTCCTGCACCAGCGCCACAACCTGTTAATCAAACGCCTCCTGCCCCTACTAATAAAAAGTAACAATTATATTTCATTTTTATAGCCCTGTCTTGCATCCGGACAGGGTTTTTTATTTAATTTGAAATAACAATCTCATATATGTAATGAAGAAGACAGCTTTAATTGTATTTGGAGTATTAATGTTGATTGCTTTATTCACTGGTTGGAAATTTTTTGGACCTTCAGCTTATTTTAAAGGGCCTTTAAAGTATTTATATATTCCTAGTAATAATGCTACAAAAGAAAAGGTCCTGGAGCTATTGGAAAAAGATTCAATGGTAAATTCCACCACAAGTTTTAACTGGTTGTCAAATAGAATGGATTACTGGAAACAGATCAAACCGGGAAGATATAAAATTGAGCCGAAGAGCAGTGTTTTTGATATTATCAGGCTATTAAGAAACGGCCGCCAGTCGCCGGTGAATCTGGTCATTACTAAACTAAGAACTAAAGAAGATCTTGCCTCACTCGCCGGAAAAAAATTTGAATTTGATTCTGCTTCGATGATTCATTATCTTATTGATAACGATTCCCTGCAAAAATTTCATTTGGATTCCAATACCGTGATGACAGCGGTTTTCCCCAATACCTATACTTTCTTCTGGAATACCACACCCGATAAAATTTTTAATAAACTTATACATGAGTACAACGAATTCTGGACACCTGAAAAAAAGGCGCTGGCAACAGCTAAAGGCTTAACACCTCAAACTGCCTATACTCTTGCATCAATAATAGAGGAAGAGACTAACAAAAATGATGAGAAAGGAAATATAGCCAGTGTCTATCTCAACCGTATGAGCAAGGGTATGAAACTTGGCGCTGACCCTACAGTTAAATATGCCTTAAGAGACTTCGGTTTAAAAAGAATCTATAACAAGCATTTATTAGTTGAATCGCCCTACAATACTTACCGTGTTTTTGGACTGCCTCCCGGTCCTATTTGCACCCCGTCAACAACAACTATAAATGCAGTACTGAACTCACCAAAAACCGATTACCTGTATTTTGTTGCTAAAAGTGATTTCTCGGGTCATCACTCTTTTGCCAACACTTACGAGCAACACTTAAAATATGCAAAGGAGTACCAGGAGGCCCTGAATAAATATATGCAAAAAGCAAAGCCGGCAAAAGACAACTTAGATAAATAAAATAAGGATGACCAAACTGAAACGAATTGTATTTAATTTATTTTGGGTAAGAATGTTGATCCGCAAAAGCCGGCAGATCATCTTACCAGGGTTCGAGGGACTGCCTTTATATGATGTAATGGTATTTTTTATAAGGCAGGTGAAGAAAGTTGGATTGAGTGAAAGGGCATCGGCTATTGCTTTTAATTTCCTTATGGCTATTCCGGCAGCAGTTATCTTTCTTTGCACCTTACTTCCCTACATGCCGGTATCAAAAGACATTACTCCGCAATTATTATTACTGGCAAATGACCTGATCCGTGATCGTACCAGTTTTCTTGCAGTGGAAAAATTTTTGAACGACTTTTTAAACACTCCTCGAAGTGGCTTATTGTCTCTCGGATTTTTCCTGGCAGTATTGTATTCCTCTAATGCTATGCTTGGTATCATGCGTACATTTAACAAATCACTTTTTAAAAGTTCTAAACGAAATTATTTTGAATCCAGGTGGATGGCAATCAAGCTGACTACATTGGTTATTGTACTTATTATTGTTTCTTTAATATTGTCTATTGTACAAGGCGAAGTATTTAACCGTTTATTAGTATGGATGAATATTCACAACCCCTCCGTTAAAAGCCTTATCGATTCTTTGCGGTATCTTGTAATAGTGGCTTTAATATACTATGCGATTGCGTTCATTTATAAATATGCACCTGCCGTTAAGGAACGCTGGCAACTATCTTCTCCCGGAACTATACTTGCTACCTTTCTTACTATCGTCACTACGTTCCTGTTTTCATTTTGGGTTAACCGCTTTGCCAATTATAATAAGGTATATGGATCTATCGGCACTATCCTTATCATCATGCTGTTAACTTACATCAATGCATTGATTTTATTGATCGGTTTCGAACTGAATGTCAGCATTCATACTATAAAACTTATAGCTGAAGAAAAGCAACAAAAGAAAAATGACAAGCGGTTTACAAAGGATCATCAATAAAACCCCACTCCGTTAATAGTGCCTGGTATTGTTCATTCGGTAAATTTCGTTGATCATAATGACCTGCAAGGCTTTTTTGACGGAAGGCCTCATATAAGGTTACTGCACATGCCACTGAAATGTTCAATGACTTAATAATACCAACTTGGGGAATAATAAAATTACTATCAGACATTACTCTTATTTCCTCGCTGACACCCTCATGTTCATTTCCAAAAACAAGGGCGATAGATTGCGCAAAATCAATTTTATGTAAGGTTATCGCGTCACTACTTAAATGTGTTGTTAATATGCAGTTATATTTTTTACGAAGCGCCTCAAAGCATTTTGACGCATCAGAAAACTGGTGAATAGTAAGCCATTTGCTGGCACTGCTGCTGCTTTTGCTTCCCCACTTTTTATGTGGTGGAATCTTATTGTTCAAAACATATATTTCCTGCAAACCCACTGCATCACAGGTACGCATTACAGCGGAGATGTTATGAGGGTCGAATACATTTTCCAGCACTACAGTAATATTATCCTGGCGTTTGTTTAAAACAGATAACAACCGTTCTGTCCTTTCTGGCGTCATAGTTGTAGTTTTGATTGACAGGTCTTTTTAATATGGCGGCATGGCGATGATAAAGATCAATCAATAAAAGATAGAAAACCGAAATCCATATTATGGTTAAAAAAATTCTAAAAATATTTTTAATTAGCTTGTTAGTTCTGATAGTAGCAGCCTTTGCTGCTCCCTTTCTGTTCAGGGATAAAATTATATTAAAAATAAAATCTTCAATTAATAAAAACCTGGATGCAAAGGTAGATTTTACAGATGCTACAATTTCTATGTTCCGTCATTTCCCTAGTGTATCTGTTGCACTAAAAAATGTGCAGGTAGTTGGCAAAGAAGCGTTCGGGAAAGATACCTTACTCTCAGCAAGGAGCTTTGATCTCGCTCTTAATCTGATAAGCGTTATCAAAGGTGATAACATGATCATTAACAATATTAACATTGACTTACCGCGCATACATGCTATTATTGACAAAGATGGTAAGGCGAACTGGGACATCACAAAAAATGACAAGGCTTCAACAGAAACATCAGGAAAATCCAAACCTTTTCAAATGGAGTTGCAGCATTATTCTATCAGCAATGGCTATGTAAGCTATGATGATAAACAAAGTAATATGAGTAGTGAAATTATAAATCTTAACCATGAAGGAAGTGGTGATTTTACGTCAGATATTTTTATGCTTAAAACATCTACGCAAACAGATGCTGTTAACTTTACAATGAACAATGTTCCCTACCTGGCGCAAGCCAAAACAAGTATACTTGCAGATATCCAGGTAAACAATAAAACCAATACTTACCAGTTTGAAACAGATAATATAAAAGTTAACAACCTTCAGCTGGCAACTAAAGGATTTTTTCAGTTACTAACTGATAGTTCCTATAAGTTGGATGTTACCTTTAATGCACCTTCTACCGATTTTAAAAATATCCTTTCGCTTATACCTTCTATTTATAAAAATGATTTCGACAAAATAAAAACAAAAGGTGCGGTAAAATTTAATGGGTTTGTAAAGGGAACCTATAGCAGTAACAAAATCCCTGCTTACAATATTAACCTTGATATTAAAGATGGGTTTTTTCAATACCCGGATCTTCCTAAGCCGGTTAACAATGTTAATCTTTCCCTTAAAGTAGACAATCCTGATGGCATCACCGATCATACAATAATAAATATTCCTCAAGGCCATCTTGAAATGGATAAAGAACCGTTCGATTTTCGTTTTTTTATGAAGAACCCGGTAAGCGACATGTTCATTGATGCGGCTGCAAAAGGCAGATTAGACCTTTCTAATATCAGCCAGTTTATCAAAATGGAAAGCGGCACGAAATTAACGGGCTTATTACGCGCCGACATTACCGCTGCAGGTGCTATTTCCGCCATTGAAAAACAACAGTACGATCAATTTAATGCAGCTGGAACTATTGCTATGACTGGTTTACAATATGCTTCTAAAGCCTATCCTGATGGTGTTAAAGTAAATAATCTTTTTATGACCTTTAATCCAAAAGATATAACTATCAGTGACTTCGATGGCGAATACAAGAAAACTAATTTCTCTATGAACGGTTCAGTGATTAATGTACTGCCTTATATTTTACGTGGTAAAATATTAAGTGGTTCACTGAATCTCAAGGCCGATAAAATGAATGTTAATGACTGGATGGGAACTTCAACAGATACTTCTACGAAAGGCACAGCAGCTTCCGAACCCTTTGCAGTACCAGCCAATCTTGATGTTATCATAAAAGCACAAGTAGGAAGAGTGCTATATGATAAATTGGAAATTCAGCAACTCTCCGGAACAATGGCAATGAAAGATGAAACGGTTGTAATGGACAATATTTCCGGGGATGCACTTGACGGAACAATGGTAATTAATGGCACCTATTCTACCAAAGAAAGCAAGAAGAAGCCGGCTATATCCTTGCATTATGATGTCAAAGGACTGGATGTTGAAAAAACATTCTATACATTCAACACGGTTCAAAAGTTCATGCCGATCGGGCAATTCATATCAGGTAAGTTGTCTTCTCAGTTAAATATGAATGGTAACCTGGGCGATAACATGATGCCTGATCTGAGTTCGCTTACTGGTAAGGGTAACCTGCTTTTGATCGAAGGTTTTCTAAAAAAGTTTGCTCCATTGGATAAGCTGGCCGATATACTCAATATTAATGATCTTAAGGAAATTTCCATGAAGGATGTAAAAAATTATATTGAATTCACAAGTGGCAAAGTGCTGGTACAACCTTTTACTATTAAAGTAAAAGATATAGAAATGCAGATAGGCGGTATGCAGGGTATTGATCAAACACTGAATTATATTATCAACCTTAAAGTTCCCAGGTCGCTAATGGGAGATAAAGGAAATAATTTTGTCAACGGCCTTGTATCGCAGGTTAATCAAAAAGGCATTCCGCTGAAACTTGGTGAAACAGTAAATCTTAATGTGAAGATGGGTGGAACAATCAGGAACCCGACCTTTAAAACAGATCTTAAAGAAGCCGCCGGTAATACTGCGGATATGTTAAAGCAACAAGCCGTTGTATTTGCTCAGGCAAAAATTGACAGTTCAAAAAAAACGATTAAAGACACGATAAATGCAGTAAAAAAAGATCTGGCAAAAAGCCTGCAGGATGAGTTGAGGAAGAGACTTGCAGGTAATAAAGACACTGGCCAGGCAAAAACAAACAATATCGATAGTTCCAGGAAGAGGCTTGAAAATACAGGCCGTGGTTTGCTGAAAGACTTGTTAAAGCCAAAAAAAGTTGATAGCACCAAACAGTAGAAGTTGCGACGTTTATTATAACAATGTTAAACATATCAGTGCTCATTATAATAAGTAAACATCTCCGATTACAGGTATTCCCTAGTGCCATTTGTGGGAAAACTCACAAAGGGCACCAGGAGATACAAGTAAATAATAACTTTTATATATTGCTCTTAGCCAAACTCAATCGTTAAGTTTAATACTTCACTCTTGTCTACACCCCTCATACAAGACCTTTCTATGCTTCAACAACTAGAAGTATTTAGAGAAGAAGAAAATAACGATTTTCTTTCTTACTTAAAACAGCAGGATGGCCAGTCAATTGATATGTTAGTTCATCAGCTCAATAACGAAGTAAGCGAAGCCATCAATTGCACCACCTGTGGTAATTGCTGTCGCTCTTTAATGATCAATGTTGAGCCAGGTGAACCGGAGGTTCTATCTGAATATCTAAATATACCGTTACCGGTTCTAAAAGAAAAATATATTGAAGAAAGCCAGCAGGGAAGAATGATCGTCAACACTATTCCGTGTCACTTTTTGGAGGATAATAAGTGTACTGTTTATGAGCACAGGTTTAAAGAATGCCATGAATTTCCTCATCTGCATAAGCCTGGTTTTATTCAGCGTTTTCCAGGGACCCTTATGCATTATGGCAGATGTCCAATAATTTTTAATGTAATCGAATCTCTTAAAACACTGATAAATTACGAACATAATAACGATGATGAATAATTTTACGTGTCACAAACATTCTTCTAATTGCTGCTCAGTTTTGTATCGTAAATTGCAGATATAATTATTTATAAATATTCAGTTATATGAAAATAAGATTATTAGTACTGACCTTATTAATGAGTACTTCCAGCTTGCTTCTGGCCCAATCTACTTCTCTTTCACCTGATGATTTTCAAAAGGGCTTATCTTCACCGAAGGTTCAGCTACTTGATGTAAGAACCGCCGGGGAATACCAGAATGCACATATTAAAAACTCCCTGCAGGCAGACTGGGTTAATTTGGACCAGTTTAAAGACCGCGTTCAATATCTTGACAAGAACAAACCTATTATGATTTACTGTGCCTCCGGTGGACGAAGTAGTGCCGCCGCAGAATGGCTGCGTAAAAATGGCTATAGCAATGTACAGGAGCTGAAAGGCGGACTAACTGCATGGAAAGCTACTGATAAACCTACTGAAGGGATTCCTGCAATGAAACAGATGACGATGGACGAATATTCGAAATTGTTAAAAATAAAAGATAAGGTACTGGTTGATTTTGGCGCAGCATGGTGTCCTCCCTGTAAAAAAATGGAACCCGTGCTGAGCCAGCTGGAGCAGGATCTTAACGGTAAATTCAACCTTGCAAAAGTAGATGCCGGTATACACACTGATATCATGAAAGAGTTAAAAATAGAAGCGATCCCTACTTTTATAATCTATCAGAATGGAAAAGAAATTTGGCGCAAACAAGGTGTTACAGATATCAATGAGTTAAAAAAACAACTGAGCATAAAATGAATTTTTGCTATCAGCTATCAGCTATCAGCTATCAGCAGTCAGCTATCAGGAGAAAAATATATCATGAATTGATCTCCTGACAGCTGACGGCTGATAATAAAAACATATTAAATACATGATCTGATAAGTTTTGATTACACAGCAAACCATACAACAAATTTTAAGCAGGATCGACATCATCGAAATTGTAGGTGGATTCGTTAAGCTTAAAAAACGTGGCATGAATTACCTGGGGCTTTGTCCTTTTCATAATGAAAAAAGTCCTTCTTTTACCGTAAGCCCGGTAAAAGAAATCTATAAATGCTTCGGGTGCGGACGAAGTGGTAATTCTATCAGTTTCTTAATGGAGCATGAAAAGTATTCTTATGTTGAAGCCCTTCGATGGCTGGCCGCAAAATATAATGTAACCATTGAAGAAACGAATGTAAGTCCTGAAGCAATAATTCAGCACCAGGTAGCAGATAGTTTATTTATTATAAATTCCTTTGCTCAAAAATATTTTTCAAATATATTATTTGAAACAGATTCAGGAACTGATATCGGTTTAAGTTATTTAAAGCAAAGAGGATTTAGTGAAGAAGTTATAGAAAAGTTTCAGCTGGGCTATTGCAAAGAAGAAAAAAATGATTTTGCAAAAGCGGCTACCAGCAACCAATTTAACCAGGAGTATTTGGTTAAATCCGGATTGGTGGTTGTACGTAACAATGAATTATTAGATAATTATCGTGGCCGCATCATTTTTCCCGTTCATAATAACACTGGCAAAATAATAGGTTTTGGTGCAAGAATTATTAAAAGCAATGATAAAGCTCCCAAATATATCAATACGCCGGAAAATGAAATTTACAGCAAAAGCAAAATATTATATGGGACATGGTTCGCCCGGCAGGCTATTGACAAAAATGATGAATGCTTATTAGTAGAAGGTTATACCGACGTTATCTCCCTTCACCAATCAGGTATTGAAAACGTTGTAGCAAGCGGCGGCACTTCTCTTACTATTGATCAGTTAAGACTTGTTAGAAAGTACACAAATAATCTAACCATTATTTATGATGGTGACAGCGCCGGAATAAAAGCAGCTTTGCGTGGACTTGATATGGCACTAGAGGAAGGAATAAATGTGAAACTGGTTCTTATACCTGATAAAGAAGACCCGGATAGTTATGTTAATAAATTAGGTGCTGCTGCCTTCCGCGATTTCATAGCTGCAAATAAAAAAGATTTTATACTCTTCCAGGTTGAGGTGGCATTAAAAGATGCGGGAAACGATACCGGTAAAAAAGCAGGTGTAGTAAACCATATAGCAGAAACAATTTCAAAAATCAATAAAGCGGAAGATTTTACAAAGCAGCAGGACTATATCAGGCAATGTTCGCAATTAATGAAGATTGAAGAAACTGGTTTAAATGCCCTGGTTAATAAATTCCTTAGAGACCGGATTGCAAAACAGGAAAGCAAACAACCCCGGGAGGAATTTATATCTCAACAAATTATTGAAAATAATCTGCCTGCTGAACTAACAGATAACGAGAGTATCAGCCTGGTGATGAAGGATGAAATGCAGGAAAGAGCAGTGGTAAGAGCTTTATTGGAATTTGGCATAAAAGAATGGGAGGAAAATAAAACGGTAGCAGATTATTTCTTTGAAGAACTTTCAGATGAAGAGGTTTTCGATAACCATGAACTGGTTCGTGTAATAAGTATTTACAAAACCTGGTATGAAGAAAAGATCGAACCAACAACAAGAAATTTTCTTTATCATGAAGACCAGCAACTAAGTAAGCTTGTAAGTTCTATTGTAGAATTCCCTTATGAAGTGAGTACTAAATGGAAGGAAGCTTATGAAATGCCGGTTCTAACCCGTGAAGAAAATTACAAGGAAGAAGTAGTATCCTGTTTTAACTATTTAAAACTTAAAAAAATAAAACAGCTGATTGACCAAAATCAAAAGGACCTTGAAAAAGATCATACCTCAGAAGAACAATTGATGCTTATACAAACTCATCAGCATCTAAAAAAAATAGAAAGGGAAATCCTGCAAAAAGCAGGAACGGTAATTATTAAATAGCTATCAGCAAGCGTAACAGATTATTGATCTGTTATTTCACATAACATAACAATTAAGACCAGATAAATTGTATAATTTATCTGGTCTTACTGTTAATTCAATAAGTATTATAAAGTATTCAGAGTAAGCTTACAACTGATAGCCGACGGCTGATAGCTGTTCCATTGGCTTGCTCCATTTTTTGAAAAAGCAGTGCGCTCCATACATGGTCTAAACAAACCTGGCTCACAGATTCATATCCGGATTCAGTTACTTTATCCCAACTGCAATCACGGTTAAGATCGCTTGCGATTTTAGAAGTCTTCTTGGGATAAGCGATCCACAATTTTGCTTCTTCATTCATTGATGGCAATATATCAGACAATATTCCGTTTAACTGCCTTTCATTTACTGCAAACACCAATGCAAAATCAATCCTCTTAGATTTAAGAAGCGGTGTCATGTTTTTAGCAAATGACAACTTACAGAACTGTTTTTCGATGGTAGATGGTAAACCCTGAATAAGAAGATTTTTCTCGTCGTTAAATTGAAGTTTTTCAAACAAAGTTTGCGTCATGCCTCAATATTTATTTAGGTTAAAAATCTGTAGGAGACGCGAAGATATTAATTATTAATGGTTAATTGTTAATTATTAACGATTAGTGACAACAAATTCTATCTTTAGTTTACCGTTATCCGTTAACAATTAACCATTAATAATTAACCATTAATAATTACCTCACCGGTTTATAAAGCTTAAGGGCTTGGGGCATTTGTTTTTTCAAACGTTCAATTCTGTTTCCTTCAGATGGATGGGTGCTTAAAAACTCCGGTGGCTTATTGCCGGCACTTGCCTTTTCCATCCTTTCCCATAGCGTAATAGCTTCTTGCGGATTATAACCTGCCAGCGCGGCGAAATTCAAACCGAACTGATCCGCTTCATATTCATCCCTTCTTGAAAAAGGTAATACTACGGCGAGATTACTTGTAACACCGTAAGCAGTATTAAAAATACTCTGAGTTTCTTGTGATTTATTAGCGAGCGCAACAGATAAGGCCATCTGTCCAAACTGTTGTATCAATCCCTGGCTCATACGTTCGTTGCCGTGCTTTGCAAGAGCATGCGTAACTTCATGTCCCATAACAACGGCCAATGCGGCTTCATTTTGTGTAACAGGCAACAGTCCTGTATAAACGACGATCTTACCTCCAGGCATGCACCAGGCATTCACATCTTTAGAATCTACCAGGTTATACTCCCACTCATATCCATCCAGAATACTTTGCTGACCCTTACTGGTATAATATTCAGTGATAGCAGTTGTTATTCGCTGGCCCACCCTTCTCACCATTTCAGCATCTTTACTAACGGAACTACTTACAACCTTATTCTGAGAAAGGAAAGTACGGTATTGAGTAAGTGCCATTGACTGTATCTCAGATTCAGGAACAAGGGACAACTGATTACGCCCTGTAACGGCATTTCTGGAACATGAATATAAGGTGATTAAAATTCCAGCTAAAAGAAAAATCTTTTTCATATGTGACGGGTTTTATTAATCTAATAAAAATCAATGATTGTACCAATTATCAGATGGTAAATTTTAATGTCCGGTTGTCATTATTTTTTAATCTTCTGTTAATAGATGTAAACGAAGAAAAATGGAGAAAATTATTTTTCGATGTGAGATTGCCTGCGGCTTTTTCGTTTATCACGATGTTTTAATATGGGCAATTTACTTTCGCTTCCGCGTAATAACCGCCCGATATTTTTTTGATGAGTAAGAACTACCATGAATGCAACAGCTATCGCAAAGCCCCTGTATAAAGTTTCTTTTTCGTTAAATATAAAAAGAATGAAAACAGCGAAAGCAACACTTGCTAAAATAGAACTTAGAGAAATAAACCGGGTAAGATAAAGAACCATTAAGAACACTCCAATGCAGCATAAAGCTACAAGGGGTTGAATGGCGAGCACCATCCCAAATAAAGTAGCGACACCTTTACCTCCACGAAAGTCTGCCCAAATAGGAAAAATGTGTCCTAGAACTGCTGCTAGTCCTAATCCTACCATAAAGTTGGTCCTGTCCCATTCATCATGCAAGTAATACGGTATAAGAAGGTATAAACTTGTTGCTATTACTCCCTTTAATATATCAACTGTCATGACAAAAGTTCCCATTCTCGCACCTAACACGCGGTATGTATTAGTGGCACCTGCGTTACCACTTCCATATTCTCTGATATCAATACCATAAAGGTATCTACTTACCCACACGGATGTTGGAATGGAGCCAATAAGATATGCTAATAAAATAAGTAAAACTTCTTTCATTATCATCAATTAAGTGGAACTATAAAAATAAAGATAATTGGTCAAAGTCCACTGATTAATCTTGTACGTTAACGAACTGAAGGCAGATCCAGCTTTGCCGTTCTTCTCTTGAAGAAAGTTTTAAATGAAAATCTTTAGCTTTAATACTAACTGCTTCTTCATCGCCCGTCAATAACCCGCTTAAAACAATTACTCCCCCAGGTGAAAGGTGCGCTTTCATGTCACCCAAATGCTGCAGTATTACATTGCGGTTAATATTAGCAAATATTACATCAAACTTTTTTGAAGATGTTATCTCTTCTGATTTGTAAAGAATGATTTTTTCAGATTGATTCTGAAGCAGATTTTCTTTCCCATTTTCAATACTCCACTCGTCTATATCAATTGCTTCAATCGTTGATGCGCCCATTTTTTCAGCAAGTATAGCAAGCACACCAGTGCCGGTACCAAAATCGAATACAGATTTACCCTTAATTGTAATTTGTTCCATTGCTTTAATCATCAGGTAAGTGGTAGCATGGTGGCCTGTACCAAAACTCATTTTGGGGGTAATAATTATATCATACTCAACTCCATTTACAGGCTTGTGAAATGTGGCCCGTATGGCGCAAAAATTTCCTACAATTACAGGGTTAAATCCTGCTTCCCATACTTCATTCCAATTTTTATATTTGATAATTGAAATTTTATATTCCATCCCGCTTTGCTCTATAAGGGATTTCATCTGCAAATCCTTATAGTCCTTTTTAGAAATAAATGCTTTAAGTAAATTCTTCTCTTCCTCAAAACCTTCAAAGCCTATACCGGACAATTGTGCTATCAGTATATCTTTTTTATCTACATTACCCCCAGTAATAATACTTACTTCTATATAATCATTTCCGTTTGCCATAAAAAAACCCCGAACGTTTTATCCGGGGTTGGTATTATTTGTTTTAAATGTTTTATCAAGTAAGTTGCCAATAATGTGAAAGCCTTCTTCCTGATAGCTGACAGCTGAAGGCTGATAGCTAAGCTAATCCCTTGCTCCTTCAGGTTTCGGCAATAATACCTTTCTTGACAATTTAAACTTTCCTGTTTTTGGATCTGTTCCGGTAAGTTTCACCTTTACTATATCTCCTTCATTTAAAATTCCTTCCAATGTCTCCAACCTTTTCCAACTAACTTCTGAAATATGAATCAGGCCTTGTTTACCGGGCAGGAACTCAACAAAAGCACCATAAGGCATGATTGATTTTACTTTTGCTTCATACACATCACCTACAGACGGTACAGCAACGATGCCTTTTATCCATGAAACAGCTTTTTCAACTCCTTCTTTATTGGTACTGAAAATGCTTATTTCACCCATTTCATTTTTCTCTTCCAGGTTAATAGTCGTTCCGGTTTCGCGTTGGATTTCCTGGATCACTTTACCGCCGGGTCCAATTACAGCGCCTATAAATTCCTTATCAATAAATAATTTAATCATCCTCGGAGCATGAGGTTTTATGTCTTCACGTGCTTCCTTAATGGTTGCATACATTGCATCAAGGATATGTAATCTTCCCCTGCGGGCCTGTTCCAATGCACTCAGCATAATTTCCATACTTAATCCATCAACCTTAATATCCATCTGTACTCCGCAAATTCCTTCACGGGTTCCCGTAATTTTAAAGTCCATATCACCAAGGTGGTCTTCATCTCCCAGTATATCTGTCAGTACTGCGTATTTACCTTCTTTGGAAATAAGTCCCATAGCAACACCGGCAACATGTTTGGGAATACCAACGCCGGCATCCATCAATGCAAGGGAGCCAGCGCAAACAGTTGCCATTGATGAAGAACCGTTTGATTCCAATATATCACTGACTAAGCGTACAGTGTAAGGGAAATCTCCACCGGGCATCATTTGCTTCAGGGAACGCATGGCAAGATTACCATGACCTACTTCACGTCGTCCGGGACCTCTCATCATCTTAACTTCACCAGTGGAAAACGGGGGAAAATTATAATGCAGGATAAATTTTGTATAATCAGATGTAGCGGCACTTTCAACGAGTAAAGAGTCTAACTGGGTGCCCAGTGTTACAGTTGTAAGCGATTGGGTTTCGCCACGTGTAAATAAAGCGGCCCCATGTGGAGAAGGAAGTGCATCTACTTCCATATTTAATGGCCTGACATCTTCCAGTCCCCTGCCATCCAAACGAACCTTATCATTGAGGATCATATCACGGATGACATCAAATTGCTGATCGTGATAATATTTTTTTGCCAGTTTCTTAATGTCATCAGGTAATATAGCATCCGGTTCTATATTATATTCACCCTTCAGGTGAACCATCAGATCGTCCTCGATCTGCTCTAATGCGGAGCCGCGTTCATTTTTGCTGCTGCCCGATTTAGCCATTTCAAGTATTCTGGAAGCTGCAAAGGTTTTTACTTTTTCACGAAGCTCTTCGTTTTCCGTTGGCTTTGAATATGCTCTTTTCTGGGTAACGCCCTTGAGTGCACGCAGCTCTTCCTGGGCTTTAACCTGAACCCGAATGGCTTCATGCGCTATTTCAATAGCTTTTATAAGATCTTTTTCACTGCATTCCTTAGATTCACCTTCCACCATCATAATGTTTTTGTCAGTCGCTGCAATAATAAAATCCATATCCGCTTTTGCCAGATCACTTCTGAAAGGATTCACTTTAAACACACCATCGATCCGGGCCACCCTTACTTCAGAAATAATTTCCTGAACAGGAATATCAGAAACAGCCAGGGCCGCAGAGGCAGCAAGACAAGCCATTGCATCCGGCATTACTTCCGGATCGCTTGAGATCAATGTAATCAATACCTGAACATCGCACAGGTAATCATCAGGGAATAAGGGACGCAGCGCCCTATCGATAAGCCTGGAAGTAAGCACTTCATAATCATTCAGCCTTGATTCCCGCTTAAAAAATGAACCCGGAATCCGCCCTGCAGAAGCAAATTTTTCCTGGTAATCAACGGATAACGGAAAAAAGCTTTGTCCTTCTTTAGGTTCTTTGTTAGCTACTACAGTAGCAAGTATCATACAATTACCCTGGCGAACTGTAACACTGCCGTCTGCCTGACGTGCCAGTTTACCTGTTTCGATGGTAATCTGGCGACCATCACCTATATCAAAAGTTTTACTTATCGGTTGTGTTATCATGTGTAGTTTTTGGAATGATGAGACGCTTTTACAAGGTGGGATTTATGTAAAGCAATCGTTAAAATGTATTCTGAGAATGGTAATATGTATACGCAAAAAACTATTCCCAACCAGAGTAAGTTGGGAATAGTTTTTTATTCAATATGTAATTATTTTCTGAGTCCTAATCTTTCAATTAGCTTTCGGTATTCCTGCAGGTTATGTTTACTCAGGTAGTTTAATAAACGCTTTCTTTTACCAACCATCTGCATAAGGCCGCGGTGTGTTGAGAAATCTTTTTTGTTCTCCTGTAAGTGTTTCGATATCTGACTGATACGCTCCGTTATCAAGGCAATCTGTCCTTCAATAGAACCTGTATTAGTTACTGACCCACTGAAATCTCCGAAAATTGTTGATTTTTTTTCTTTAGTTAAATACGACATCTTTGATTTTTTTAAAAGGCATCCGAATAAATATGCTGCTTATTTTGGCGGCAAAGGTAGGAAAAAATTTAAATGTAAATAATGTTACCCTAAATTGACACTTAGGCTATCAGCCACCCAGAATAGGTGATTAATAAATTAGCTAGTGTCGCGTCAACCTGTAATTGTCGCTTTTGCTATCAGCCGTCAGCTATCAGCAATCAGGAGTAAACTTAATACACATTGATCTACTGACGGCTGATAGCAACATTTACAGACATTATGTTTGACAGGATACTAGCATTATTTATATAATTACACATTATAACCTGATTGCCGGTACACCGGACATATTACGTGAAAAATATTTATTTTGTTGTTAATAATGATTTGAATTATGATCAGCGCATGATCAGGATATGTAACTCTCTGGTATCCGGCGAGTATACTATTTTTCTGGTTGGAAAAAGTTATCGCAGGTCACTGCCTTTATCTGAAAAATCTTTTAACCAGCACAGGCTCTATTGCTATTTTAAAAAAGGAAAAATGGCATATATAGAATTCAACTTCAAGTTGTTTTGCTACCTGTTGTTTCAACGTGCAGATTGTTTATGCGCCATTGATCTGGACACTATCTTCCCTGTTTTGTTTGTTTCAACTATTAAAAGATGTAAAAGAATTTATGATGCCCATGAGCTGTTTACTGAAATGAAGGAAATAATAAGCAGGCCTGCCATAAAGAGGATATGGAATTGGGTAGAAAGAAATGCTGTTCCCTATTTTAAGTCAGGATATACCGTCAGTGAGAGTATAGCACAGGGTTTCCTTAAAAAATATAAAGTTGATTACGAGGTGATCAGGAATATGCCGAAAATAAACGCTGGTAAAGCTCCTGTTACGTCTTCTGAGAAAATTATCTTATACCAGGGCGCAGTTAATTATGGAAGATGCCTTGAATATTTAATTCCGGCAATGAAAGAAGTGCCGGCAAGATTACTTATTTGTGGTGATGGAAATTTTATGAATCAATGCCGGCAATTGGTTATTCAACATCAGTTATCAGAAAAGATAATTTTTAAAGGGATGCTCTTACCTGAAGAATTAAATAAAATCACTTGCTCCTCTTATATTGGTATCAACCTGGTGGAACCTTACGGATTGAACCAATTATATTCATTAGCTAACAAATTCTTTGATTATATTCATGCCGCTCTGCCACAGCTTACGATGGATTTCGTTGAATACGCCCGTATTAACAAAGAATATAAAGTAGCTGTGTTAATTCCGGAACCACTACCCGGACTCATTGCATCAGCATTGAACCTTTTATTAGAAAATGATGTTTTGTATAAAGAACTGAAAGAAAATTGTATAAAAGCGCGCGAAATATACAACTGGCAAAGAGAGGAACAAATACTCTTTCGCTTTTATGATAAAATATTTCTTAATGATTAATTATTAATGTTTAACGGATAGATGCATCATTAAACGACTAACCACTAACAATTAATAATTAACCATTAATCATTAATCATTGTCTTTAAGTTGAAAAAGAGATTACATATTGTTTGCCTGGATACCCCATTTCCTGTTAATTGCAAGAGGTCTTTTATCATGTTTAACGAGATAAAAGCTTTGCATAAGATGGATGTTAAAATTACCCTTCATTGTTTTGAATACAGCCGTCCAAAGCAGGATTGTATCAATTCTTTTTGCGAACACGTTAACTATTATCCAAAACAGAAAGGTCATAAAGGGTTTTCACTGTCACTTCCTTATATCATTTCTTCACGTTCAGATGAACAATTGGTAAAAACCTTGCAGGCAGACAATTATCCGGTATATGTTCATGGCGTTCATTCTACTTTTTTCCTGACACGGCTGGATACATCAAATAGAAAAATATTGGTGCGGCTGCATTGCGCTGAACATTCGTTTTATAACAACCTTGCAAATATTGATACTTCCCTCATCAACAAAATCTATTATCAAAATGAAAGCCGTTTGCTGAAGTGTTATGAAAAGAATCTTTCCACAAAGGCTGTATTTGCCACATTAAACGAGAAAACAAAAAATAATTACCAGGAACAGCTTGGCTATGAAAATGTGATATCCATACCTGCAATCGTTCCGTGGAATACAATTGAAAGCAGGGAAGGAAAAGGAAATTTTTGCTTATATCATGGTAATCTTTCAATGCCTGAGAATGAAAAATCAGCCGTTTGGTTGTTAGAAAATATTTTTAATAAAATTGATATACCCTTTGTAATTGCAGGTAAATCTCCTTCCTCTTCACTGGAAAAACTAGCTTTATTGAAAGCTAATACCTGCCTTATTGCAAACCCATCAGAAAATGAAATGCAGGATCTTATAAGCAGAGCCCAAATTAACGTACTGCCTTCTTTCCATTCAGAGAGTTGTAACATCAAATTATTAAATGCATTATTTTGCGGCAGACATTGCGTTGTAAATGAAAACATGGCTGATAACACACTGCTAAGACCTTTACTTCATATTGCCGGCAGTGCAGAATCATTCAGATCAGTTATTTTGCAGTTGATGAATAAGTCATTTGAAGAGTATGACATTAAAGTGCGTGAGAAAGTGTTACATAAACATTTTAATAACAATCAGAATGTTGCTAAGATCATGCATGAGTTGTTTTGATGTTCATCACACCCACAAAATAATGCAACCTGTATAAATCAAACTTCAACAAAGATGGCTCGCATGATTGCAAATTGTTATTAATGTATCTTTTCATAATTGAATATACCAGTTGCATTACCCACAATATCCTCCACGATTGTAACCTGTAAAAATAATAATACAACCTAACATGTTTTATAAGGATACCTGGTGCAATCAGTTCGCTTAACCTTTTTAAATTTTCCAGAGCTTCTTTGCTTTTTGCAATAAACACAAAAGAGGTTTCAATGCCATCATGTATTACAGGATTGTTTATAAAAATTACAGGAACATTCATTGCTTCCAGTTGAATACCCATCCAGGTATCTTCATATCCATATCCACTCCATCCACCGGTAAAATCAAATCTTTCAAAAATATTTTTGCTAATGAAAAAGTTGTTAGTCATAAACCTGTTTGCATGGGCCTGATTACCTAACCTCATTACTTCCCTGTAAGTACCATATTTCCAATGCAGCATAAAGCGGCAATCATTTGGTTTTTGCGAAGTATAAATTCTACCGCCAACTATTACCTGCTCACTATTGGTAAGCTTGTTACAATAGGTTTTAAGGAACTGGTCAGAAACGATTTTGCTGTCGCAATCCAAAAAAAGAAGCCATTCATATTTAGCTATAGCAGCCAGCTTCTGCCTGCAATATATTCTGCCCTGGTTTGTATCCGATTCTACATATTGAACAAGTTCAATACCGGCTAACTTACAATTCAGGTTCTTATAATAAGCTTCAGACCCATCATCCATTACTATAATTTCAGCTAAATTATTTAAAAGCTTAAGCTGCTTGCTTAACACATCAACAAGTTCGTTTACATCCCTGTTAAATACAGGAATCAATACAGAGATCATGTAATGTCGATCGTTGCATTGTCTATAACCCTACCCCTCTCTGTCTTTAGGGTTCTTGCAGGGAATTTATTAATAACCATATAATCATGCGTTGCCATTATAATGGCTGCACCATAATCCCGGCTGATATTAAATAACAATTGCATGATCTCATCCGAGGTCTCGGGATCGAGATTACCCGTAGGTTCGTCGGCCAGAATTAATTTAGGAGAATTACATAATGCCCTTGCTATATCAACACGCTGTTGTTCACCGCCGCTCATTTCAAAAGGCATTTTATAACCCTTTGATCTTAAACCAACTTTATCAAGCACATCTGCAATTTTCTCATCCATTAATTTTTCATCTCTCCAACCGGTTGCCCTGAGTACGAATTTTAAATTTTCATTCACCGTTCTGTCTGTTAACAATTGAAAATCCTGGAATACCACACCCAGCGTTCGCCTGAGGAAGGGCACTTTCTTCCAGTCCATTTGTTTCAGGTTAAATCCAACCACTGTTCCATCACCCTCTTTCAATGGAAGATCTCCATATAAAGTTTTTAACAAACTTGATTTGCCACTTCCTGTTTTTCCTACCAGGTACACAAATTCTCCTTTGTTAATTGTTACATTTACATCCTGTAATATCAAATTGCTCCCCTGGAAGATATTTACATTCTTCAGCTCAACTATATTTTCAGCCATATTTTTCTTTTTGCGAAACAAAAATAAAACATTCTATTCTCTTAGCTCGTGTTCTTGTTGAATGTTTAATGCACGCTCACAATACATTCCTTTGTCTGCAAACAATTTAATGGTAAAAATGAATTAATATTTAAAGATTTTACAAATTAATATTCCGATATTCGTTTTCACTTTTTGCCTTGGTGTAAATTTAGAGTGAACTTCCTATTATCTAAGGTTTTATAAATAAGTAAACACTTAACACAGCTATATGGAAAACAGAACCTCAGTAACTAACTCAGCTGCAACGGCACCAGACATGAAATTATTTTACGCCTGTTTTGTGGCGATGATCACGACGGCTTTCGGTTTCATTGTCCGTGCGCTTATACTTCCTGAATGGGGTAGAACATTCAATCTTACTCAAACACAATTGGGAGAAATATCAGGTGCAGGTTTATGGCCCTTTGCAATCAGCATAGTGTTGTTTAGTTTGATTATTGATAGGATCGGTTACAAAACTGCTATGATCTTTGCGATCATCTGCCATATAAGTTCCGCGATCATCACCATATTTGCAGACGGTTACTGGATGCTGTATGCAGGTACCCTGATTGTTGCTTTAGGAAATGGTACTGTTGAGGCGGTTACTAACCCGGTTGTTGCCACGATGTTTCCTAAACAAAAAGTAAAATGGCTAAGTATTCTTCATGCCGGCTGGGCTGGCGGATTGGCTCTTGGAGGAATCATTGTAATATCAATGGGAGCTAGTACAGACTGGAGATATAAAGTGGGCCTGATTCTTCTTCCTACCATTATATATGCGATTATGATGGTTGCCCGCAAATTCCCATTAAATGAAAGGGTTCAGGCGGGTGTTTCTTACAAGGAGATGCTGCAGGAAGTTGGTGGTGCCGGGGCGCTGCTTATCTCAGGTTTGATTGTGTTCCAGCTAGGATCTGTTTTCGGATGGCCGGTTGGAGTTAACATTACTATAACCGCAATTCTTACTATATTATTTGGATGGTATACAAGAAGTTTCGGACAGCCTCTTTTTATTATATTATTATTGATCATGATTCCGCTTGCTACTACCGAGTTAGGCACTGATAGCTGGATAACTGACCTTATGACTCCTGAAATGAGTAAGATAGGATTACAGGCTGGCTGGGTACTGGTATATACCTCTTTTATCATGTTCGTACTTCGATTTTTTGGTGGATCAATTTCACACAGGATATCACCCGTTGGATTACTGGCTGTATGTTCGGGCATTGCAGCCCTGGGATTATATACACTTTCCTATTCAAGTGGAATTATGATTCTACTGGCGGCAACAATTTATGGCATCGGAAAAACCTTTTTCTGGCCAACAATGCTCGGTTTAGTTGCTGAAAGATTTCCAAAAGGAGGTGCGCTTACCCTTAATATTACGGGTGGATTGGGAATGATTGCTGCCGGCGTTATTGGTGCAGGCATTCTTGGTTTTATACAGGATAAATCTATTGATAACAAAATCGCGAACTATGATGTAGCAAATAACACCGCCATCCATAGTGCTTATGTAACAGAAAAGAAGACAAGTCTCTTTGGAGATTACTCCGGACTTGATCAAAACAAACTGGAAGGCGCTAAAGCTGAAGAAAAAGAATTAGTGGGAACGATACGGGATACGGCAAAAAAAGAAGCCTTACGTAAAATTGTTATCTTTCCTTTGATTATGCTGGTTAGTTACCTGTTCTTAATGGCATACTTCAAGTCGAAAGGTGGCTATAAGGTGGTAGACATTGAAGAGCAACCTGCGGTCACCAGTGTATAAGAAAAGCAGTCAACAATATTCTTAGTAAGTACCACCTTATAAACCACGGAGACAAAGAGACTCGGAGAAACACAGCGTAGTTATGATATTAATACTGAGTTCCTTTGTTTCTTCCTGCCTCCGTGGTTCTTTACTAATTACATGTTTTAAATACCATAATAGTAAAAGCAACAATCTATATGAAAACGCTTTCTGAGATGATACAATCTGATAAACCGGTACTGGTTGATTTTTCAGCGGAATGGTGTGGTCCATGCAAGAAGATGTCACCTGTACTTAAAGATCTGAAAAAGGATGTAAAGGAAGATGTAACCATTCTAAAGGTTGATATTGATAAAAATCCACAGGCGGCGCAGTTGTATAATGTGCAAAGTGTGCCTACGCTGATCATATTTCAAAAAGGCACTATCAAATGGCGGCAATCGGGCGTTATTGGTATCCGTGAACTTCAACAGGTTTTGAACCAATTATAATCCATATAAATTTATTTAAATTGTTTTTAAATCTTTAATAGAGGTGAAAATTTAAACAATCATATCTGAAGATTATCTTTGCAGCATGCATTATGTATCTGTAGAAGGATTAGGCAAATCTTATGGTGTCAAGCCCCTGTTTAAAAACATTTCATTTCATATTGAAGAAGGTGATAAAATTTCTCTCGTTGCAAAGAATGGTTCGGGAAAATCTACACTTCTTAAAATACTTGCCGGTAAAGAAACTGCTGAAAGCGGTAAAGTCTGGATACATAAAGATGTAACCATCGCCTTATTTGAACAGGATCCGGTTTTTGAAGAAGAGAAAACCGTGCTGGATAATATTTTTCATCATGAACATCCGGTCATTAATGCCATTAAAAATTATGAACTGATTGGTGAAGAAGGTGATATAGATAAAATCACCGATGCGATCGTTCAAATGGATGAATTGAATGCATGGGATTTTGACACTAAAGTAAAGCAAATCCTTGGCAAATTAAATATTCACCAGCTTCAGCAATTGGCCGTTACACTTTCAGGAGGAGAACGCAAAAGGGTAGCACTCGCTAAAACCCTTATTGATATTGGTTTTGAACACAAACATGTGTTGCTGATAATGGATGAGCCTACCAATCATTTAGATGTGGAAATGGTGGAATGGCTTGAACATTACCTCAGCCAGGAAAAAGTAACCTTGCTGATGGTAACCCATGACAGGTATTTTCTTGATGCGGTCAGTGAAGAGATATGGGAACTGGATCAGGACTATCTCTATGTATACAAAGGGGATTACGAAAACTTTATGGAGAAAAAAGCAGCGCGAATGGAAAGTGAAACTGCTACAATTGACAAAGCAAAAAATTTATATAGAAAAGAACTGGAATGGATGCGCAAGCAACCTAAAGCCCGTACAACAAAATCAAAAAGCAGGATCGATTCATTTTACCAGGTAGAAGCTATAGCAAAACAAAAATTAGATACCCAGCAACTGGAGCTGAATGTAAAAATGAGCAGGCTTGGTGGTAAAATAATTGAGCTGAAAAAAGTATACAAACGATACGGTGATAAAATAATTATGAAAGCGTTTGACTACACTTTTAAAAAGGGTGACCGTATTGGTGTGATTGGAAAAAATGGTGTGGGCAAATCTAGTTTCCTGCATATTCTTCAGGGTCAGGAACAACCTGATAGTGGTAAAGTAAATATTGGTGAAACCGTTATATTTGGCAACTATGCGCAGCAAGGGCTGGAGATAAAAGAAGATAAAAGAGTTATTGAATACGTAAAAGATATCGCTGAACATTTTCCATTAGCTGATGGCAGTTCACTAAGCGCCGCTCAGTTTCTTAATTTGTTTTTGTTTCCACCTGAACAACAATACACATACATTTCAAAACTTAGTGGTGGGGAAAAAAGAAGATTACACCTGCTTTCTATCCTCTTCCGCAATCCTAATTTTTTAATACTGGACGAACCGACGAATGATTTAGACTTGCAGACGCTCGGCGTACTTGAAAATTTTTTAAGTGAATACCAGGGTTGCATCATCATCGTATCGCACGATAGATATTTTATGGATAGATTGGTTGATCATTTGTTTGTATTTGAAGGAGAAGGTGTAATAAGAGATTATCCGGGCAACTACTCTTTATACAGAATCTGGATGAAAGAACAGGAAAAATCAGAAACCGGCAATCCGACAGCTTTCTCAAAAGTTGAGGAGAGCAATTATACTTCTGTACATGTGTCAAAGCCGGTAGCAACTGTGCAGCTAAAAAAACTTTCTTTTAAAGAGAAACGTGAATTTGAATTATTAGAAAAAGAAATAGAAGATTTAGGGAAAGAAAAAACCGCCATTACTGAAAAATTAAACAGTGCCACTACATCTTTTGAAGAGCTGCAGCAATTATCTCAAAGGATTGGTGAGCTTGATAGATTACTTGATATAAAGGAATTACGCTGGCTTGAACTTAGTGAAGCCAGCTAGTGCTATGTGAATTATGAACTGACTATTAATTTTTGCTATCAGCAGTCAGCTATCAGGAGAGAACAACTGCAACAGTTTAGCTGATACCTGATAGCTGACTGCTGATAGCTATTGCGTAATACTATTTACCTCCAAAAACTTTTTGCAGAATACTGGTCACTCTTGCAGCAGGATCTTTACGTATCTTTTTTTCTTCTTCACCAACATAATAAAAGATACCTTTTAATGCTCCTGTGGTAACATATTCATTGATATCTGAAGTTACAGGTGTAGCAGCGAATCTGTTATATAATGTAAAAACATCTTTCCAGTATTTCGTTGCATTAACTTTCTTAAGAGAATTTTCAATAACAGGCCTAAAAGCATTAGTAAGGTCATTAGATGTTGATTTTTTAAGATATGCAGTAGCAGCAGTATCAGATCCCCGCAGTATACCCAATGCATCCTGAATACTCATTTTTTTTATAGCATTAATAAATATCGGCGTTGCTTCTTTAGAAGCATCTTCTGCTGCTCTGTTCAGGCTGGTAACAGCCTGATCTACCAGTTTACCCATTCCTAAAGCACGTAACTTAATTTCAGCTTTACGAACATCTTCCGGCATCAGGATCTTAACAGCCGCATCTTTTAAAAATCCATCTACTACAGATAATTTACCCGTGCTGTTTTTTGCTCCCACAGATAATGCTTCTTTTAAGCCGGAAATAATTTCGTCTGTGCTAAGAGAGCTAGCCGATCCGGATCTTGAAGAATTAAAAATGCTTCCTGCTTTCTTAAAAAGTCCGTTCAGGCCTTTGGACTCGGAAGAATCCTTCTGAGAAAATGCAATTAAACCTGGTATAAGAAATATGACTATAACGAATAATTTTTTCATAATCCTGATAATTTTTTAATTTTTAATGATCCATTCAAATTGCGCTGCTCTTGGCAGACTGCCAAATGTGTTGGTTACTTCCTCAGGAGGTACTGACAGCTTGCGTTTAATAACATCTATCCATGAGCCATCTAACGTTAGAACAGCCGATACTGTATCTCCATTTATAAAAATTTTATGCTGAAGACTCCATCTTGAGTAATCAGGTGTGGCTTTCAATAAAACAACATCTATGGTAATCTTATCATTAATTGTTATTTCTTTTTTAAAAACACATTCTTCCCGAAAGATTACCAGTCCAAAAGCTTTATCCTTCATCAATTGTAAGGTAATTCCGTTTTGCTGCAGAAAATCTATACGTGCACTTGCACCATAATCATAATAGGTCGAATGGCGTACATGAAAATTAGGATCAAGATCTGCCCATCTTACTTCAATACTTTTAATAAATGAATTCATCTGTTTGTTTTCGAAGTGTTAACTACTTCCGGGTTTAAACAATTTTTTTGATCGGTATAATTTAACAATTTTATTATCTGAATAGTTATTACGAATTGCTGTAAAGTAACAAGTATGCGTAGAATTAGAGGAAAGAATCTGTTAAATTTCATAATTGTTAATTGTAATTTGCAATTGCATAATTTGTAATACTTTTGCCAGCTTAATTTAAAATATGAGAAAGCCGATAGTTGTGGTTACTATGCTTGTATTAAGTGCTGCTGTTTATGCTCAATCAGCTACTAAAACAAAACCCTTACCGTCCACTACAAATAAAACATTATCAGGTTCGTCGAAAACAAAACCTGGTGCTGCTTCTTCTGCATTAGGGTTACCTATGAAAACAGGCGCTGACTCTCTAAGCTACGCTTTAGGTTTAAGCCTGGCGCAATTTTATAAGCAGCAGGGCATTAAAACTGTTAACACTGTCATGGTTTCAAGAGGCATCAATGATGCACTTAAAGGGGGTAAAACATTACTTACTGAAGAACAAATGAATCTTTGTATAACAAACAATTTAGAAAAAATGAAAGAAGAAAAATCATCAGTGAACAAAAAAGCAGGAGAAGATTTTCTTGCTGGTAATAAATCAAAAGTCGGAGTTGTAAGTTTACCCAGTGGACTTCAGTACCAGATACTTAAAGAAGGAACCGGCTCCAAGCCAACTATCAATGACACGGTTAAATGCCATTATCATGGTACACTTATAGATGGAACTGTTTTTGACAGCTCTGTAGATAGAGGACAACCTGCTGAGTTCCCTGTAGGTGGCGTAATTAAGGGTTGGGTAGAAGCATTGCCTTTAATGCCTGTAGGAAGCAAATGGAAATTATTTATTCCTTCTGAGTTAGCTTATGGCAATTACTCACCTCCCGGTTCAAAAATTGGTCCTGGGTCGGCTTTGATCTTCGATGTTGAATTGTTGGATATTGTAAATAAAAAATAGAACTAACGGTAATCAATAACTCTCAAATAAAAACCTGTCTTAATTAAGACAGGTTTTTATTTGAGAGTTATCAGCCTTAATTCCATTAATATTTTCTTAAAATTCATAGACCAAGCGCCTCATACCCCATACCTTATTTATACATCAATTCATAATATTCATGAGCCATCCTGTTTGAATCAAACTGGAAGCGAACATCCCTCATACCATTTTTTGAGATTTGCCTCCAGGTTTCATAGTGATCATAATATAATGGCAAAATTTCCTCTTCCAACATCTCATATATCTTATTGAGATCATATTCATCCTGCTGCTGAACATGGAGATTGGCATAATCTACTTGTGGAACTACAAATCCATTATTTCCCTGGTTAATGAATTCAGGTATCCATCCATCATCAGTAGAAAAGTTAACCGCACCATTCATAGCAGCCGTCATACCGCTTGTACCGGAGGCTTCTCTTGGTACCCTGGGATTATTCAGCCAGCAATCAGCACCTTGTTTTAACCGTTTGGATAAAGACAATTCATACCCTACAACAACTGCAACATTCTTATAGCTTTTACTTAAATGAACAAGGTGATTAAAATCATTAATCGCAGGATAATCCATTGGATAGGGCTTTCCTGCCCATATAAACTGCACAGGATACTTTGTGCTGCTGGTTAATTTATTAAAACGCTCAACATCCCTGGTTATCAATTCAGCACGTTTATAACCTGCAAAGCGTCTTGCCCAAACGATAGTAAACACATCTGGGTCGAACAACTTTCCTGTCTGGTCTACCACAATTTCAAATGCCCTTCTCTTAAGATGTTTTTTACGATCATCCCATGCAAGGTCATCTTGTTCTTCCATGCTTCTGTACAATTGCTTATCAGCCCAGTATCTCCAGTTTTGCGCATTGGTGATAGAGATAATCGGACATATATCATCATACCTGCTCCACATGGCTCTTGATACTTTTCCATGCAATTGCGAAACGCCATTAGCAAGCCTTGCAAAACGAAGTGCTACCAGTGAATGATTGAACTGATCATCAGTTATACCTGTTAAATGCCTGGTTTCATCCAGAGACAAACCACAGAAATAACTCATCTTATGACACAGATAAATATCATGCTTTTCATTACCGGCTTCTTCAGGCGTATGCGTGGTGAACACCAGCCGCTTTCTAACTTCCTCAATGTTTCCGAATTTTTTATATAAATAAAAAGCTGCGCTAATGGCATGAGCTTCATTTAAATGATACACTTCTGGAGAATAACCCATTTCATCAAGTAACTTCGCACCTCCTACTCCAAGTAAAATAAACTGGGCAACTTTTGTAGCAACATTTGCATCATATAAGCGATGCGTTATGGTTTGTGATACATAATCATTTTCAGGTAGATCTGTGCTGAGTAAAAACAAAGGTGCACTTTTAAAAGTTTCAGGATTTAGATAATAAACCTTTACCCATACCGCATGTTCATGAATATTAACCTGAAACTTTATGCCTGTGTCCTCAAGAAAACTATAATGTTTTTCCATCCACGTAACCTGTAATGTCTGATCCTGGTTTCGGGACTGATCATAATAACCATACTTCCACAATATTCCGATACCGATCATATTCTGTCTCAATTCATAAGCACTACGTAAGTGTGAGCCGGACAAAAATCCCAAACCACCACTATATATTTTCAATGGCTGATGAACTGCAAATTCCATTGAAAAATAAGCTACTTTCTTTGAATATCGATCATCTGTTGGATAAGGTATTTTGAAATTAGTAAAGCTCATATCTGTTAATTGCTTTTGTTTTTAAAAAGGGTGGCAATATAGTGATTAAGTTGACATGCTTTGTATTCAGCCAGGTGAGATATTAAATATATATAAAGTTATTCTGCTTAAAATCACATTTTTTTCCTGGAAATACCTTTTGGTTTTGATTCTTTATTTTTTATAAAAGAACCGTCAAAAAAACATTTTATGTCCCTGTAAGAACCACATGCCTGCTGTTCTTTTAAAGAAACCGTACTGCCGGTAAAAGTAAACTCAAGCACACAAGGATTACCAATAGCACGGTATAATGCAGTTTTTATACCATGTATAGATGCTTCACCTTTTAGCTCACCGGTACACTCTCCGTTGTCTTTCTCAAAATGAGCAAAAAATAATATTTCAGATGGTTTCTTTCCATCGCGTATTGAAACGTAATTGCGTTTGTCTTTAATATAATTACCGGAAAATTTATTTTTATGGGGTAATGTATCAATAGGATTTATAATTTCCCTTTCCTGTTCTGCAATACCCTGGTCTGTCATTATCAAACTAAAGTTCCGGGCCTCAGTGTTCAATATGTATACGCTTTTAATCTCTGTAAATTCCCCATCCGGTTTTTTCTTTTGTATTGTCTGGGTTATTGTATATTTTTTATCCATCAAACCCATTTGTAAAGTAGAAGGGTCTTTATCTACTACCACTAAAGGCATTCCCGCAATAAATTTATTATTATTACTCAAAGCAATAACAAATACCGCCTTTTTAGATGAGCTGATTGTTTTTAAAAAAAGGTAAGTCTCAAGTTTCTTAATAGATACCCTGCCCAATGGGTAAATTTTTAGCTTCGATTCCTGTGCGAATTGCCTGGTTATAACACTATCGGGTATAAATTGGGTAAAGATTTTGTATCCTATTGTAGAGGAGTCGGTTTCTTTCCTCATCAGCAAAGTATCATCTATTTGAAATGGCAATTTAATTTCAGGAAAAAATTCAACAAAATCAGCAATCTCAACTGTATCATTATCTGCAAGTTTTATTTTTTTGTTTTTGCAGCTTACTATTAAAAAAAGCAGCAAGAATATGATCAAAGTTTTCTTCATAAATCTTCTTTCTCCTTATAGAATAAAGTAAAAATAAAATTAAGTTACCAACTTCCCGCTTTTAAATTTACAGATTTAAATAACTTATTTAGATTAGCCTAAAGTATAATTTAGGTGAGCTAAAAAGTTGTTATCTTTATTTCTCTTAACTAATGAAAAATTGATATTAAAAAGTGGAAATCATTTAATATTTAATGTTAACAATGAAGTATTCAGCTAGTAAAGAAAATTATTTAAAAGCAGTTTTTCATTTGCAACACGAGCAATCAAGCGTCTGCACTAATGCTCTTGCCAAGGCCTTGCTCACAAAAGCTGCTTCAGTAACGGATATGCTAAAGAAATTAAAAGCGCAGAAATTATTGCATTACGAAAAATATAAGGGTGTAAAACTTACAACAGAAGGAAGAAGAGTAGCCATTTTAATCATTCGTAAACATCGGTTATGGGAATACTTCCTGGTACAAAAACTAGGTTTTGGCTGGGAGGAGGTTCACGAAATGGCAGAGGAACTGGAACATGTTACCAGCAAAAAACTAATAGACAGATTAGAAGAATTCCTTGGCTTTCCGGAAACAGATCCACACGGAGATCCAATACCTAATCTACAAGGCCGGATGCCCGTAAGTAAACTGGTAAAACTGGCGGAGCTACCGGTAAATTCTATATGTATGGTATGTAATATTGGTGACCAGACATCAGATATTATGGAATTACTGAATCATAAAAACATCCGCATCGGAACAAAACTGGAAGTGAAAAAAAAATTTAATTTTGATAATTCCATGGAAATAAAGCTTCGCAATCAACCTGCTTTTATTATTAGTAATCACCTGGCCAAAAATCTCTTTGTCAAGTATGAAGAACCTGCTGTTGAAAAAAAATAAGCCGATAAAGCTTATTTGCCTGAACAAAAACGTACTTATCTATAATCATAAGCAAAAGACTTCTATATATTATGAACACAATGCTCAAAGATAAACCATTAAGTGAGGTGCATGGTAGTGTTGACACTACCGGGAATACAGGTAAATTGAAAAAAATATTAGCCTTTTTTGGACCTGCTTATCTTATAAGCGTTGGATACATGGATCCGGGTAATCGTGAAGTATACCCTAAGTATATCAACTTTACTTTATATATACTGGCAGAAATTGACATAGCAGCAGATGACCTTGCTGAAGTATTAGGAATGGCCATTGGCCTGCATCTTTTAACTGGAATACCATTATTATACGGAGTAATCATTACTGTGTTAGACACGCTGCTGTTATTATTATTATTGCAGGACTGGGCATGCGTAAAATGGAAGGTTTTATTGTTTGCCTTGTTGCAATTATTGGTTTGTCTTTTCTGGCTGAAATGATATTTGCCAAACCAGATCTTCGCGAGGTAGCGACAGGGCTGCTTCCATACATACCAAACAGCGAGGCTCTTTATATAGCTATTGGTATAATCGGCGCTACGGTTATGCCTCATAATCTATATTTACACTCTGCCCTGGTGCAAACAAGAAAAATAAAGCAGGACGAGGCTGGAATACGCCACGCACTTAAAATGAACTTTCTTGACAGTACGATAGCCCTGAACCTTGCTTTCTTTGGGAACGCAGCCATCCTCATACTGGCTGCCACCGTGTTTTTTAAAGCGGTAGAACAGAAGTAGCTGAAATTAAAGTGCACACAGGCTACTGGCGCTATTATTAGGGACAAGTGTAGCACCTGTACTTTTTGCAATTGCTTTGATTGCCGCCGGACAAAGCTCTACTATTACAGGTACTTTGGCGGGACAAATAATTATGGAAGGATATTAAAGACTCCGTATAAATCCCTGGTTAAGACGATTGCTTACACGATTACTGGCTATTACACCCGCAGTAGCAGTAATTGTTTTATACGGGGATAAAAAAATAGATGCACTTCTTATTTTAAGTCAGGTTATATTAAGCCTTCAATTAGACTTTGCTGTTATTCCGCTTATTCATTTTGTTAGCGATAAAAATAAGATGCAATCATTTGCTATAAATCCGGCAACAAAAATTCTCTCCTGGCTTGTTACCGCTCTCCTGGTGATTCTTAATTTAAAAATGGTCGGCGGTTCCATAACTGATTTTTTACTTGCGCCTCATGCCGTTTATTGGAAAATTCTGATTGTAACCGGGGGACTTGTATTATTTGTACTGCTTTTAGTAGTAATCTCTTATCTATGGCTTCAAAAAATAAAGAATATTAAACAAGTAGCTATTCATCCTGAAGTAAAAAGTCTGGATAATTTAGCAATACCCGAATTTAACAGGGTAGCGGTGGCGTTAGATTTTAGTACACATGACCAAAAGCTCATTGCATTTGCTATTGGACAAGAAAAACAAAAAACTTCTTTTATATTAATACATGTTGTGGAAAGTGCTGCCGCACGGGTAATGGGGGAAGTTACAGACAACCTCAAAACAAGAAAGGATGAGCAACAACTGGATTTCTATATTAAACAGCTGGCAGGCCTGGGATATGATGTAATCGGAAGACTAGGTTACCGTAGCAGGAAAGAGGAAATAGTTCAGATTGTAAAAGAGGTGCATGCAGATTTGCTCGTTATGGGCGCCCACGGACATGCAGGCATGAAAGACTGGTTATATGGTGCTACCATTAATCAGGTTCGGCATGAGCTGAAAATACCGGTTTTGATTGTTCATAGCTCCTAAATCAGATAATTCAATGTAGTTACAGTGATCAAATAGCGGTAATATTCAATATTCACCAATCAATATTCAACAGAATACAGAAGCCGTTTTATCGAAAGGTCTTCATTGAGAATTAAATATTGTTTGTTGAATATTGAATATTATTGCCAGAACCATATTAAAATTTGATTACACGCTACACACTATCGCTCTTTTGTTTCATTAAATGCTTTAATCTGCTGAAAGTTTCAGGTTTAATATTTAAATATGAAGCAAGGTATTTTTGCGGAACACGTTGAAGCATATCAGGATGAGATTTCATATAATCTAAAAAACGTTGCCGTGTGGTCTTTTTTAACTGAGAAAAATCACGAAAATCTTTCTTAATAAACATATAGGTGATTACTAATCTTCCCAACTTTTCAATCTTTGGAAATTTATTGTAAACTATCTGCAAATTTTTATAGCTCATGGACAGCAACAACGTTGGCTCAATTGGTTCAACAATAGTATTGGAGGGAGTTTGGGTGTTGAAAGATATTTCTGAGTGAATCATTTGCCCCTCAATGGAAAGCTGTAATGTAACATCTTTTTTACCGACTATTGTGTATTTACGAACAAGGCCGTTTAAAATAATATTAAAATACTCATCTATCTCTCCTAATTTAACAACCAGTTGCTTTTTACCAAACTCCCTGAATTCAAAATAAGGAAGTATCTGTTCAAACTCTTCATGGGTTAATGGAACAAATCCATTGAAGTACTGATAAACCTTCTCAATGTATTTAATATAGTTTTTATTTAATGGCAAGGTGTTTACCAGAGATTAGTGATGGGTCATGGTTTTAATGTTTCGTTGATGTTGACTGGATGGTCTTTGTAACAGGTGCTTATACCTGCTAAAAGTTTCAGGTTTAATATTCAGGTATGATGCAAGATATTTTTGAGGCACGCGAATAAGTAAATCAGGATTATTACTGATAAAATTTAAAAATCGTTCTTTAGGGCCCTGCTTAATACGCTCATTTTCCCAATACTCTTTTTGTAACAACCAATCTATAATTACTAATCTGCCTAATCTCTCCATTTTGTAATTCAGAGAATATATTTTTTCCAGGTTTTCAGAAGAAATAGATAAAACTGTTGTGGGTTCAATAGTCTCTACAACGTAATCAGAATTATGGCCAGATAGAAATGATACGGAGGAACAGATCAGGTCTCCTTCTTTCGCTATTTGCGTAATTACTTCTTCTTTTTGCCGGTAAAAAAATTTTCTTACAAGTCCCTTTATCAAAAAATTCACGTATTTTTCTTTTTCTCCAATACTAATCAATTGAACTTTTTTATTTAGATGACGAACTTCAATGAACTTACTTAAATAGGCAAATTCTTCATTTGAAATATCTACAAAGCGAATTATATATTTATAAACAGCATCCAACATATTGCAATATATTTATAAAAAATTTATGTGTATTCTTAATTTGCAGAAAATTAGCTAAACTTCCAGATAATACAAAGAACTAATTAAAAAACTGCTATTAAAGTATCGAATCAGCTATTTGAGAATTCATTGATTTCGCGTAGGTTTGTTCACTTTTGAAATATAAAAATAATGAAATGGAAAAGAAAATCAGCGTTGCAAACCCGGTGGTTGAATTGGATGGTGACGAAATGACCCGCATCATCTGGAAATTTATAAAAGACAAGCTTATTTTTCCGTATGTGGAAGCGGATATCAAATATTTTGATCTTGGGATTGAATATAGGGATGAAACAAATGACCAGGTTACTATCGATGCCGCAAATGCAATTAAACAATTCGGAGTAGGAATTAAATGCGCCACTATTACGCCGGATGAAGCAAGGGTAAAAGAATTTAACCTGAAACAAATGTGGAAAAGTCCTAATGGCACTATTCGCAATATTCTGGACGGCACCGTTTTCAGAGAACCTATTGTAATGCAAAATGTTCCACGCCTGGTTACAAACTGGACTTCACCAATTATAGTTGGCCGCCATGCTTTTGGAGATCAATACCGTGCAACTGATACTGTTATTAAAGGTAAAGGAAAACTAACCATGACTTTTACGCCGGAGAATGGTGACGAGCCCCAGGTATTTGAAGTGTTTAATTTCAAAGGTGATGGTGTTGCTTTGAGTATGTATAATACTGATGAAAGTATTAGTGGCTTTGCAAGAAGCTGCTTTAATATAGCCTTAAGTAAAAAGTGGCCGTTATATCTGTCAACAAAAAATACTATTTTAAAAAAGTATGACGGTAGGTTTAAAGATATTTTTGAGGATATCTATATAAATGAATTTCAAGCTGAATTTAATGCTGCCGGTATTGTTTATGAACACCGCCTTATAGATGATATGGTAGCAAGTGCTTTAAAATGGAACGGAAATTTTGTTTGGGCCTGCAAAAATTATGATGGAGATGTTCAAAGCGATACTGTTGCACAAGGTTTTGGTTCCCTTGGCCTCATGACATCAGTGTTAATAACACCTGATGGTAAAATTATGGAAGCAGAAGCCGCTCACGGTACGGTAACCCGTCACTACCGTGATCATCAGGCAGGTAAGCCAACTTCAACCAATCCGATAGCGTCAATTTTTGCCTGGACAAGAGGCCTGGCATTTCGTGGAAAATTAGATAGCAACCAGGAATTGATGGATTTTTGTACATCTCTTGAAGAAGTTTGCATTGAAACTGTGGAAAGTGGTAAGATGACAAAAGATCTGGCAGTTTGCATCCATGGTAATAAGGTAGAGCATGGAAAGGATTATCTCTATACAGAAGAGTTTCTGGATGCTATAGATGAAAATTTAAAGAAAAAAATGGGATTATAATATTCAAGTTTTTTGTCAATTATAAACTGATATTACTTTGCTACTTAATTAGCTATCAGAAAATTAACACAAATAGATAAACTCCTGAAAGCTGCTTAAGCATTGCAATAAATCTTTTTATGGTTTTAGCTGACATTGGCATACTGAAAAAAGCTGCTTTATATAAGGGCTGCTTTCTGTATCAATAATATTGTTTAAAATCGAATTGATACTAAACTTATAATAATAAAGCCATCCTTTTGAGATGGCTTTATTATTATAAGTTATATAAACCGTTTATTACTTTCTGGATGGATTAGTTGACATTTTTGATGTGTCACCAGACATCTTCGACATTGTATCCGGAGTAGCCATTGGAGCTACCATTGTATCCGTTGACATTTTTGAACTTGAGTCACTTGTTGTTGTAGTAGTAGAGTCAGTTGTAGCGCTATCGTTACAAGCAGCAAAAGCACCAATTGCTAAGATTACCAAAAGTTTTTTCATGCTAAATTTTTTTATTGTTATGAATTTATAGTCGTTAATACAGAAAGTTTGAAATGGTAACCCATCCGATTCATGGATTTGAAAAAACATAATGCCACAATTCAATAAAAAAAGCCATCCTGAGAACAGGACGGCCTTTAACGATTGCTTGCCATATGAAAGAGATTACAATTTTTTGTTAAGAGAATCAGCACCATCTTCAGTAAATCAACTATTTTATCTTTGTTGAATCAATTTTATTAATATTATTATCTGAAGTATTTTTTAAAAAATTTATAGTAGCATTAGCTGTGGAATCAACTAATTTTTCTGTACTTGTTGCGCTATTATTGCAACCTGTAAATCCGCCTATAACAAATACTACTAAGAATTTCTTATTTAATTTTACCTCGTTTGATTAATCTGATTGACATTTATACCTGATACTGAAAAAGGTAACCCCAAACACTTAAATGGCTACTACTTTCTATTAGGGTTACTATTTGTTATTTTGAGTATTAAATCCGGAAATGTGATAACAGATCAATCAGAAAAGAAGTTACTCCAGGGACTGGCCAGGAACGACAAGAAGGCCGCTGAAACTATATATAAAGATAATTATACTATGGTGCAGTCCATGATCGTTAATAATAATGGATCAATAGACGATGCCAGGGATATTTTTCAGGAAGCAATGATCGTTCTTTTTGAAAATTCTAAATCCGACACCTTTATATTAAACTGCCAGATTAAGACTTATTTATATTCCGTTGCCCGGCGTTTGTGGCTGAAGCGTTTACAACATCTTAAAAAATATAGTGGTCAGGTTGAAAATATGAGTGAGGTTGTTAATGTTGAAGAAGAAGTAGAAGTCCATATGCAACGAAGCACTGATTTTTATGTTATGGATAAGGCTTTAATGAATTTAGGCGAACCTTGTAAAACCTTGCTTGAAGCCTATTATATGCAAAAAAAAAGCATGGTGGAAATTGCAGGATCTTTTGGTTATACTAATGCTGACAATGCCAAAAATCAAAAATATAAATGCCTGATGCGTTTAAAAAAACTATTCTTTTCAAAATATAAAAACGAATTATTGTGATAAAAGATGTCCAATTACTTGAAACTATAGAACGATATATTCAGGGGGAAATGGATGCTAAAGAACGGACTGCTTTTGAACAAGAGCGTAGAAACAACCCTGAACTAGATCAGATGGTAGTAGAATATACTGTCTTCTTCAATCAAATGGAAAAATTTGGAGAGCGAAAGAACTTCAAAGCCACTCTAAACGAGATCCATAATAATTTTATAGATTCTAGCGAAATACGATTAATAAAACCCAAAGTTAAGGTAGTAGATTTATTTAGAAGGTACAGCAGGGATATTGCTGTTGCCGCTTCTATTGCAGGCTTAACTGCTCTGGGTATTAGTTCACTTATAGCCTATTTTACTCCCAAGGCAAATACTGCATATGTAGAACAGCTAAGCCGAAAAGTTAACAATCTCGAAAAAAAGCAAAACGCACTGAGTAACCAGATCATAATTAAAGAAAGGGCTCCAAAAATTCCTACCGATGTAAGTGTACAATCTGGTGGAACGAGTTTTTTAGTAGATGCTAAAGGATATCTTGTTACCAATGCACATGTATTAGGAAATTATAAAAATGTTGTAGTTCAAAATAGTAAAGGACAAGAATACAGAGCGGTAATTGTGAAGATTGATCTAATAAGAGACCTTGCGATTCTTAAAATTGAAGATGCTGATTTTAAGGCTTTAGCTTCTTTACCTTACGGATTTAAAAAATCTGGCGCTGATTTAGGAGAAGAAATATTTACAATGGGATATCCGCGTGATGAGATTGTGTATGGCGAAGGTTATATGAGCGCCAAAACCGGTTTCAATGGTGATACACTTGCATGCCAGATTGCAGTAGCAGCAAACCCTGGTAATAGCGGTGGACCTGTTATTAACAAAAGCGGCCAAATAGTAGGTATTTTAAGCACACGGCAGGTGCAGGCAGAAGGGGTTGTTTTCGCTGTTAAAACTAAAAACATTTACAGTATTCTTGAAGAACTTAGAAAAGATACTTCTTATCAAAATATTAAAGTCCTTTCAGGATCTACTCTTAAAGGTCTGGACAGGGTTCAGCAGATAAAGAAGATACAGGATTACGTATTTATGGTGAAAATTTACTAAAAGGTCTTTGAAAATATTAAAGCCGTCATAACCAGACGGCTTTTTGTTTTTAATTGCTGGAGACAAAAAGTAACTTAATCCCAGATCTTTTCCGGATATACTCCTGAATCTACAAGATTATCAAGACTTTGCTTAACACCTGATGCATCTTCTTTGTAGGTTACACCGAACCATTGCGCAGATGTTGGAATTACTTTTATAACGCCCTTTCCCTGATTGATAAAAGCATCACCGATAATTGGAATAAAAAATTCAGCCTTAGGGTCTGTGGCTTTGTTTGCTAAGAAATCTTTGAACAATGTTTCTATGAATGCAAAAACAGATGGATCGAAACACCAAAAATTCATGGATACAGGAGATGTATCAGGCACTTCAACTTTTTCACCGTTTTCTTCGTACACGATTTTGCTTGCTTCTCTGTAAATTTTGGTTCTTTCTGCTATGGAAACTAAGTTGCCTTTTGAATCAACCTGACAAACTCCCCGGCTAACCGTTCCATTTTCAGACAAAGTTTTAGACAGGTCGTACCCAATAATAGAATGAGTAGAAGGATTGCTTTCGGCTGTTAAAAAACGGTAAGCCTTTTCGAATGCATCCTTTCCATAAAAATCATCAGCATTTATTACAGCAAAAGGTTCTTTTATTGCGTCTTTAGCGCAAAGTACCGCATGTGCTGTTCCCCATGGTTTCTTTCTTTCTTCAGGAACCTGGAAATCACCCACATACGAATGAAGATCCTGGTATACATAGTCAGTCTCTATTTTGCCTTTGAGCTTAGGTTCAAATATGGCTTTAAAATCTTCCGCAAAATCTTTACGGATAATAAAAACGACTTTTTTAAAACCTGATTTTATAGCGTCATAAATTGAATAATCCATAATGGTTTCACCGCTCGGTCCAAATGATTGTATTTGCTTCATACTTCCGTATCGTGAGGCCATTCCTGCAGCTAAAATCAATAAAGTTGGTTGCATGCTTAATTTTTTGTTGGCACGAAAATAGAAAAAAGGAATGTTCCAAAATGATTAATTTTTTAAGAATCTGATTTTACAGTAATTACTGCAAAATATTATTCCGTAATAATAAGAAAGGCTTATCTTTTTTATGTAAAAGCCCTTATTAGAATATTTTTGAAATTGCGATGTATAAGCTTTAGATACGTTTGTGTGTTACTTATTAGTGTCATGTCAACCTTAAATTATTGCTTTTGCTATCAGCAATCAGGAGGAAATACATCATACATTAGCGTCCTGATAACTGATAGCTGACGGCTGATAGCAATTAATACGACATTTTATGCTTACACGTGATTAGTGGTTATTTTATTATTTTTTATCATGATAGATAATCAGCATTTAATAAATCTTCATAATGCCGCGCTACAATCATTGAAACTTCCTGAATTCTTAGTAAAAGATTTGAAGATAGATATTTTGCGACTTGATAAAATTCATCCTGTTGTTTCAGGTAACAAATGGTTTAAACTAAAGTATTACTTGCAGGATGCCAGGAAAAAACAATTTAATACAGTGCTTACTTTCGGAGGTGCCTGGTCAAACCACATTATTGCGACTGCATATATTTCAAAGTGTTTAAACTTTCATACAATAGGGGTGATTCGTGGGGAGAGGCCTTTAAAATTATCCCAAACATTGCTGGATGCAATTGGCCAGGGAATGACTCTTGAATTCATAAACCGGGGATTGTATTCAAGGAAAAACGATGATAGCTTTAAAAAAATCCTCGAAGAAAAATTTGGTCATGTATATTTCATTCCGGAAGGAGGTGCTGGTATTCCAGGCATTAAAGGGAGTAGAGAAATTTTAAATTTAACCGAAACAGAGGGCTATTCTCATATCATGTGCTGCCTCGGCACCGGAACAATGTATGCCGGACTTGTAGATTCATCTTTACCGGAGCAGGAAGTTATTGGTATTCCTGTATTAAAAAGCATTAAATTTTTACCGGAACAGATTACTGAAAATCAGCAGAAGAAAGACAATTGCAAGATCATTTATGATTATCACTTTGGCGGCTATGCAAAAAAAACCGGTGAACTGATTCAATTCATGAATAATTTCTATTTACAAACTGGCATTCCCACCGACTTTGTTTACACAGGAAAATTAATTTTTGCTCTTTCAGACCTGGTATCTAAAAACTATTTTCCTGCAGGCAGTAAAATTCTTGCAATTCATAGTGGTGGCTTGCAGGGAAATGGATCATTACCTGAAGGCACATTATTATTTTAATTTTTTCTGATGCGCAAATTTGCTACTGTATTTTGGATAAGCTCCGCTATTATCTTTGCACCGTAAAAAACACTAATTATTTAAAGTTGCGCAAGTTATCATTGATGTCCAGGTTTTTCAGCGTATTAACCGCATTGCTGTTTTTATCTTATTTGGCTGCGGCACAAGATACGCTCCCTGATTTTTCAGTTATAAACAGAGGTAATGACAGGATCATTATTAGCTGGACCAATCCTTTTGGCAACAAGGTCAGGCAACTAAGTATTCAACGCTCTTTTGACAGTCTTAAAAACTTTAAGACAATTCTTACGGTTCCCGATCCTACTATTCCACAGAATGGGTATGTTGACAGCAAAGCAGCTACAGAACACATGTTTTACCGGTTGTATATTTTGAAGGATAGTGGAAAGTATGTATTCAGCGTTACAAAACGACCCAAAACTGACACCAGCACCGTTCAAAGCAATCCCTTTAATTCCCTATCTTCCGGCGGACCGGCAGTAATCACGAAATTTAAGGACTTAACAGAATTAAAGAAAGAGGCACAAAAGAGCAATGAGCGTATCATCTTTATTAAAAGCAGGGAAGTTCTGTTAGGCGCTATTATTGAATCGAACTTAAAGCGTTTCAGAGATTCTATAAATTTTACTACCAGGGACACATTATTTATGAAAACTGCTGATACCATAGTTATCAGGCCATTTGTTGCAAAAGAAATTTATAGGCCTTCCAAATATGTATTTACTGAAAAGGATGGTAATATCAGGATTTTGCTAACTGATGCCGGTTCAAAAAAATACTCATTAAAATTTTTCGAAGAAGATCACACAGAAATTTTTGAAATAAAACATATCAGTGACCCATTGGTAATAATGGATAAAACCAATTTCATCCATTCGGGCTGGTTTCTTTTTGAATTGTATGAAGATGGAAAGCTAAGGGAAAAACATAAATTTTACGTTCCCAGAGATTTTTAAGTATGCTTCATTTCAGATTCCAGCTTAACATTAAAGACTTCTTCAAAATTTCGTGATAATTTCTGCTTTACTTCCTGCATTAAGATACTTCTATTTAATTCCTTTTGTAAAGAGGTTACTTGTTTATTTTGTATGCCGCAGGGTATTATATAATTAAAATAATCCAGGTTAGTATTTACGTTTAAAGCAAAACCATGCATGGTGATCCATCGGCTGCACCTTACTCCCATAGCACATATTTTTCGGGCTCTGCCTGGAATTAAAGGTTCCATCCAAACACCTGTCTCTCCCGGAGAACGCTCTCCCTTTAATCCGTATTCTAAAATTGTACGTATAATTACTTCCTCCAGCTCGCGGAGATACCGGCCAATATCTGTGTAAATTTTTTCAAGGTCCATGATAGGGTAGCCCACCAATTGCCCAGGACCATGAAAGGTAATATCTCCACCCCTGTTGGTTTTAAAAAAATCTATTCCTTTTTCATTCATTTCCTGCTCAGTTATTAAAATATTTTCAGCTGATCCGCTTTTGCCAAGGGTATATACCGGCGAATGTTCCAATAATAGCAGGTAATTAATTGTCGGCACATTCAATGCCGGTGAATCAGGCTGGCTCCTGGTAGTATCCACTGGCAACTTATTATAAGCTGATTTAACACTTACATTTTCCTGTAACAAAGACTCCTGGTAATTCCATGCGGATAAATAGTCAATTGTGCCCAGATCACGTAGCAAAACATGTTGCATAAGCGGCAAATTTATTTCTTTATAATGACTTCTCCATTCCCTCTTTACTTTCCTATTTTTGTTTAAAATGCGTTCATGATAAAAGCAGCGTTAACAGATGATGATATTGATAATTCAGAAGAGCCGGAAGAGCTGTTTGAACGGATAAGCATTGTTGTAGATAAAGGACAGGAACCGGTACGTTTAGATAAATTTTTAGTTGCACGAACCGAACATGCCACTAGGAACAAAGTGCAGAAAGCTATTGAAGGTGGCAGGGTGCTTGTAAACCACAAATTAGTTCAGTCGAATTACAAGATAAGACCACTGGATGAAATCGTGGTATATTCTGATAAAGAAGTTCAGGGAGAAGAAATAATTCCTGAAAATATTCCCCTTGATATTACTTTTGAAGATGATGATATCATGATCATTAATAAACCTGCAGGTATGGTGGTGCACCCGGGTTGTGGTAATTATACGGGTACGCTGATCAATGGAGTAGCTTATCATATTCTGGAAAAAAACAATTCAATTTCAGAAGAAATCCTTCCCCGTTTTGGATTGGTGCACAGGATAGATAAAAATACCAGTGGTTTAATAGTGCTTGCCAAAAATTCATTGGCTGTATCTTCTTTAGCCAAACAATTTTTTGATCATACCGTAATAAGAAGATACCATGCACTGGTTTGGGGAGATATGGAGCAGGACACCGGAACGATTATAGCTCATATCGGCCGTCATAAAAAAACACGCAAACTATTTGATGCATATCCGGAAGGAGATTCAGGAAAAGAAGCCATAACTCACTATAAAGTACTGGAACGGTTTGGATACGTGACCTTAATAGAATGCAGGCTGGAAACCGGTAGGACCCACCAAATCAGAGTACACATGCAGCACATCGGACATCCCCTTTTCAACGATGATACCTATGGTGGTGACCGGATTGTAAAAGGGACTGTATATTCTAAATACCAACAATTTGTACATAATTGTTTCGACTTATGCAAACGCCAGGCGCTTCATGCCAAAATTATCGGCTTTGAACATCCCGGCTCAAAAGAAACAGTAATCTTTGAAAGTGAACTTGCGGAAGATATGCAGCTTGTAATTGAGAAATGGAGAAACTACGTAAATAAGGTATGAGGTATGGGGTATGAGGTGTCAGGTATGAAGTGTGTGTCTTGTTCTGAAAAAAGTTGGCAGTTTGATAGTCTCACCTTTTTCGAGGTGACTTCCGAAGTCATCGTCTGTTTTGTAAGTCCAAGTACTTCCACTATTCAAGACTTCACAAGCCAAACCCGAACATTACCTGAGACCTCATACCTGAGACCTCATACCTGAGACCTCATACCTCATTGCTTAAAATCAAATAAGGTAGCCGTAAAAATTCCATTCTCCCTTTTTTTGAATATAGCATGCCAATTGCCTGAATACCTTATGAGTTTAGGTACAAGGTATTCATGAAACTTCGTCAACTCCACCTGCATGTGCACATCAAAATCATACACGCCGGCGTTATAACTCAGGTCATAATTACGGGCGACGATCTCCATTGTCTGGCTGTCAAACCAGGTGGTCATCTTGTTAATTACGATATTATCTCTTTGGGAATCGCTCAAATCCTCCCTAGCTTTAACTACAAACAGATAGCAGTTTTGTCCCTGGTAATTATCCATGTCTATTATAAAATCATAATACCCGGATTCTTCATCTTCAAAAATTGCAACCTTGTTACCAATAAAGGGAATACCGGGTATTTTAGATCCCGGACTAAAAATCAGCATCTTTAATTGCTCTTTATGCTTATGAACACCCGTTTTTCCTTTAGCACTTTTAGCCGCTTCTTTAATAATATTAGTTTCATTACAAACAGTGCCCTTTGTAAGGAACAGACTGGCGTACAATGCTGCTGTATAGTAATTCCAGTTTCTTTGATTATCATAGATGTTTCCTGTTGCTGTTTCATTAATAACCTGCATGCTTCTGCAACCGTTGAATACAGATTGTTGCGTTTTGCTTTGAAGAGTTGCCAGCACATCACCCTTCTTATCCATCATGCGGATATCATTGAGTGCTGTATAACCGAATACCCGCAGGTTTTTAAATGCTTTATAAAAACTGGTATCTTTCTGTACCCTGTCTATAAAACCAGCTATATTCAGGTTATTTCGAATTACAACTTCTTTGAGCGTTATAATTTTTTTTGAGATAGTGAGGGAGCTATCCTGTGAAAAAGTCAAAAATGAGTTAAGAAAAAACATACACCCTGGCAAATAATACTTAAAGGCTAACAAGGTTGTATCATTATTAAATATGGTTAATAACTATTGTAATGTCAACATTACGTTGTCGCTTTTGCTATCAGCCGTTATCTATCAGGAGGAAATACATTATACATTAGCGTCCTGATAGCTGACGGCTGATGGCAACATTTACTGACATTTTATAGTTGACTTCATACCAGGCCAGATATTTATTTTGGGAATAACATACGATAATCAACTTTTATTTTGCCCTTTGAAATATCATCAAGTTTCCTTTTAAGTAATTTTCGTTTTAACGGCTTCAGATAATCTATAAAAAGTTTCCCTTCAATATGATCATATTCATGTAAAATTATTCTTGCTGTTAAGCCTTTGGCCGTTAACTCCTGCAGTTCAAAATTTTCATTCATATATTCCAGTGTCACTTCTTCTGCCCGGTAAACATCTTCTCTGATTTTTGGTATGCTAAGGCAACCTTCATTATAACACCATTCTTCTCCATCTAAAGCAATTACATGCGGATTAATAAAAGCCTTTTTTATTCCGGGATCATCAGGATACACTTCTTTATCATCGTCTTCTTTCATGTTTTTAAAGATCTGGCTACTATCCATTACAAATAGCCGGATACCCCGATTAACCTGTGGAGCTGCCAGTCCTACTCCATTGCTATGGTACATGGTTTCCCACATATCCTCAATAAGTTTTTGAAGGTTAGGGTACTCAGGTGTGATATCTTCCGCAACTTTCCTAAGAACCGGATGTCCATAAGCAACAATTGGTAAAATCATAATTAACACTTCAAATACATCTTCCTGCGGGAAAATATACTATTATTTAAGTGAACAAATTTAATTCATGTATTCCATATTCCTTTGGAGTGATTTAGTAACTATTATGTTGCAGGTACTCTTGTAACATGATGGTTGCAGCAATTTCATCTACAAGGGCTTTGTTCCTTCGATCCTTCTTTTTCATACCGCTTTGCACCATACTCTGAACCGCCATTTTAGAGGTATAACGCTCATCAACTTTTATGACCGGTATCAGGGGAAAATTCTTTACGAGTTCTTTAACACATTGAACAACCAAGGCAGTTGCATGGGTATCAGAATCATCCAGGTTTTTAGGTTCACCTATGATTATTAATTCCACAGGTTCCAGAATAAAATAATTTTTTAAGAAGGCAATCAATAGTTTTGAATCAATAGTGGTTAAGCCGGTAGCAATTATTTTATAAGGATCGGTAACAGCTATGCCTGTACGTTTAAGACCATAATCTATTGCAAGTATTCTTGGCATTAAATGAAATATTTTCAGAAACCATTACTTAAATAAATATATAATGATGAATGCTTAGAGTTGATAGCTAAAGCTAATTCAACACCAGGTCAGTAATCACAAACGACGCAAATACTACGCTTGCAATGCCATTTGATGTCATAAATGCAATGTTCACTCTTCTCAGATCATTAGGTTTAACAATGGAATGCTGGTAAATCAGCATTCCTATAAAAATGGCGATGCCAAACCAGTACCAGGTATGAAATTTTCCATAAATTCCTGCGAATAGCACACATATTGCGCTTAGTAAGTGCAATATTTCTGAAATCTTTAATGCTCTTTCTTTTCCCAACCATACAGGCATTGAATGCAGGTGTTGCGAGCGGTCAAAATCTATATCCTGTAAAGCGTAAATAATATCGAACCCTGAAACCCAGAATATAACCGCTAATGAAAAAAGTATAGGCAATAAAGCAAATTGACCGGTAACTGCCAGGTATGCCCCTATAGGAGCAAGTGATAAACCCAATCCTAAAATCAGGTGGCACAAAGGGGTGAACCTCTTGGTGTAACTGTATCCCAATACTACAGCTAATGCAATGAACGACAAATAAAAACACAGGGTATTAATTAATGCTGCACAAATAACAAAAGCTATACAATTAAACACAACAAACAATAATGCTTTATTAGAAGAAATAATACCGGCAGGAATTTCACGAAGGGCAGTACGGGGATTAAGGGCATCGAAGTTCTTGTCAAGCCAGCGATTAAAAGCCATAGCAGCGCTGCGTGCGAAAATCATACAAAGAATTACTAGCATTAGAAGTACCAGATGCTGGTACCTGCCTTGATTATCTAATAACAGCCAACCTTTATGTAAATTCAGCGTAACACCTTTACGGGCATATATCACACCCAGAAAAAATCCAATCATGGCAAATGGCATGGCAAAAATGGTATGAGAAAATTTTACCAGCGAAAAATAACTTTTGATTGCGGTCACTCTTTCAGTGTGTTTAAGTTCATAATTATTAATTCCTCCAGATCTTGTTACTAACCAGCTCCCACAAAACAATACCGGCAGCTACAGAAATATTCATCGAATGTTTCATGCCCAGTTGAGGAATTTCAATAGCACCATCGCATAACAGTAATGCCTCATTTCCCACTCCTTCCACTTCATTACCAAAAATGACTGCAATTTTATCTGTATTTATTGAAGGTATGTTTTGCAGAAATATACTATTTTCAGCTTGTTCTACTGCATATACCTTATAATTTTCTTCTTTTAACAATTGAATTGCCTGTGTAGTTGCAGGAAAATATTTCCATGTTACGCTTTCGGTGGCTCCAAGGGCTGTTTTATTTATGTCCCTGTGCGGCGGTTTGGGCGTATAGCCGCACAAATAAATGCCTTCCAGTAAAAATGCGTCCGCAGTACGGAAAACGCTGCCAACATTATGCATACTGCGGATATTATCTAATATTACGATAATCGACTGTTTTTCTGATTTTCTACAATCTTCCACCGATTTACGGTTTAACTCGTCCATTCTCAGTTTTCGCATTTGGCAAAGGTAACAATACCACTTCACAGTTGAAAGTTCTCAGTTTGATCAACCTAATGTAGCGTCCTTGAAAAAGTTACAGTTGGGAACAAGTAAACCACAAAGACACTAAGGCACGAAGAAGGAATAAGAAATCTTCTTCCTTTCCTTCTTCGTGCCTTAGTGTCTTTGTGGCCCACTTGAAATTAAGATAATTGTGTTCTACCAGTAGCCTTAAAAAGAAGAAACCGTAACGAAAACAGTTTAATCACGGATGACGACAATTTTCAAAACCTTATTTTTGTCCAATGGCAAAAAGCATTTCCGATACGCCAATGATGCAACAGCACCAGGCTATAAAAATTAAATACCCGGATGCTCTTTTACTGTTCAGAGTAGGTGATTTTTATGAAACTTTTGGTGAGGATGCAGTTCGTGCCTCTCAGGTGCTTGGGATAACGCTTACTAAAAGAAACAACGGAGCCGCCGTATCAACCGATCTTGCCGGTTTTCCTCACCATGCCCTTGATACTTATTTACATAAACTGGTAAAAGCAGGATACAGGGTTGCAGTATGCGATCAACTAGAAGATCCTAAATTAACTAAAGGGCTCGTTAAACGGGGTGTTACCGAAATGATCACTCCCGGAACTACTACTAACGATAAATTACTTGAACGTAATTCTAATAATTTCCTTGGAAGCATCCATTTCCACAACGAACAGCTATTTGGCATTTCATTCCTCGACATTTCTACAGGCGAATTCCTCATCGCCGAAGGCGACAGGGAATACGCAGATAAATTGCTGCAAAGCTTTAAACCTGCAGAAGTTATTTTTCAACGTCACCGTCAGAAACAGTTTAAAGAAATATTCGGAAATAAGTTTTATACCTATACCCTTGATGAATGGGTTTACCAGGATGTATATGCAGAAGAAATGTTATTAAAGCATTTTCAAACACATTCTTTAAAAGGTTTTGGAGTAGAAACATTAACAGCCGGACTTACCGCTGCAGGCGCTACCCTGCACTACCTTAAAGATAATGAACATCCCAACCTGCAACATATAGTAAGCATGCAGCGTATTGACAAGGAAGATTTTTTGTGGATGGACCGCTTCACCATCAGAAATCTTGAACTGCTGGGAACCGGGCAGGATGATGGAAGAACCTTACTTAAAGTACTTGATAATACAGTTTCACCTATGGGAGCGCGTTTGCTCAAACGCTGGATAGTATTTCCTCTCAAAGACATTATTAAGATCAATGAACGCCTGGACCTGGTAGAATTCTTTATTAAAGAGGTTGACAACCGTAATAAAATAGCGCAACATATCAAATTATGCGGTGATATTGAAAGGCTTGTAAGCAAAATTCCGCTTAAGAAAATAAATCCAAGAGAAGTATTACAAATCAGCCAGGGCTTGCAGCAGGTAGAAAACATCCGGAATATTTCTACGGTTAATGGTAATGATTATCTTAAAAGATTAGGTGATACTTTAAATCCCTGTCACTATATCGCTGAAAAAATTGTTAAAGAAATTGTTGATAATCCACCGGCTACAGCATCCAAAGGAAACATGATTGCAAATGGTATAAATGCTGAATTAGATAACCTTAGAATGATTTCTTCCAGCGGAAAAGATTACCTGGTAAGGCTGCAACAAAAAGAAGCCGAAGTCACGGGTATTCCTTCCCTCAAAATCGCTTTCAACAATGTTTTTGGTTATTACCTGGAAGTTACCAATTCGCATAAAAATAAAGTACCAGCTACCTGGATGAGGAAGCAAACGCTGGCGAATGCAGAACGATATATTACACCGGAACTAAAGGAATATGAAGAAAAGATTATGGGTGCAGAAGACAAGATACTTGAAATGGAGTTTAAAATTTATGAAGCGTTACTCAATGAATTACAGGATTACCTGGCTCCTATCCAAACTAATGGCAATACGCTGGCGATTCTCGATTGTTTGCTTTGCTTTGCCAATAACGCGCTTCGTTTTAATTATAAACGCCCACAACTCCATACGGGAGATGAGCTGGCATTAAAAGGTGGCAGGCACCCGGTGATTGAAAGAAACCTGCCTGTTAGTGAAACCTACATTACCAATGATATAGAATTAAATAAATCGTCACAGCAAATTATTATTCTTACCGGACCCAATATGAGTGGTAAAAGTGCTTTACTGAGACAGGTAGCACTGATTACGCTGATGGCTCATGCAGGGAGTTTCGTTCCTGCCGATGAAGCAATCATTCCATTAACTGATAAAATTTTTACTAGGGTAGGCGCTAATGATAACCTTAGCGGTGGTGAAAGTACTTTTATGGTGGAAATGAATGAAACAGCAAGTATTATAAACAACCTTACAGACCGAAGCCTTGTGTTACTGGATGAAATAGGACGTGGCACTTCAACATATGATGGCATCTCAATTGCCTGGAGCATCGTGGAATTTTTACATAAAACTGTTTATGCTCCCATTACATTATTTGCCACTCATTATCATGAGTTAAATGAGTTAGAGAACAAATTGCCGGGGGTGAAGAATTATCATATTTCAAATAAGGAGGCAGGCAATAAAATTATTTTCCTGCGCAAACTTTGTCCTGGTGGAAGCAAGCATAGTTTTGGAATACATGTGGCAAAAATGGCGGGCATGCCGGCTAGCCTGGTGGAAAGGGCAAATGAGGTATTAAAACAACTGGAAAAAAAACATGTAGATGATAATCTTGGTGAACAGGTTAAAAAATTAGCTGCGCCCCACGTGCAGCTATCAATTTTTGACGAGCATTCACAAACATTCGCGGAAATCAGGAAATTGCTGGAGGATATTGATATCAATCGTTTAACACCGGTAGAAGCTTTGCTGAAATTGCAGGAGGTAAAAAATAAAATTCAATGATTTGTTTTAGATCGGAAGGTTAATTCTCCCAAGCGTATCTTTTAAATTATAAAGTTGTAGTAGTACCTCTTATTTTCAGCTCAGTTGATTGCCAATTAGTAGTAAAAGTATTTTTGTTAAGGATTGTAGAATGAGATGACTTACTATTTTAACATTTGATGAACTTAGATTATTAACAAGGCACATGATTTGAATACGAATAGTTGTACTTATTCATTCGAAACTGTCACAAATATACTCGACTAGTTTCTTCATAAAAAAAAGTTATAGCAAATGAAAAAATTAAAATTTTTAATTGTACCTGCTTTAGGATTAGGGATGGTTTTCACTGCATGTAAAAAAGATGATAAAGTTGATCCCGTTCAAGATGTTTATACCAAATCAGGCTTATTGGTAAATACTTCACAGGAAGTTCCAGCAGTTACAAATAGTAATGCAACAGGGACTATGGATGTAACTTATAAAAAAAGCACGAAGTTGCTTACCTACAAAGTTAACTGGGCATCTCTTTCAGATTCAATAAACGGATCGCACATTCATGGAACAGTTTTAAGGGGTATAAATGCCCCGGTTAAAGTTCCATTTGATCTTGGTAATAAGGGTGCTTTAACAGGAAGTTATACTGGAACATTCACAGTTGATGGTACTACGATTAAAGAAGACAGCCTTTTAGCAGGTTTTTACTATTTGAATATTCATACAAAGAAAAATCCAAATGGGGAAGTGAGGGGACAGATAGAATTTAAATAAAACTGAACAATAAAAAAAGACCCTGATTTAAGGGTCTTTTTTTATATCATATCTGCAAGCCTGCCTACCACCTTGTCAATTTCATTTTTTGTGTTATGCTTATTGAAAGAAAAGCGAACAGCAACTTCATTAGGGTTATTGTTGATAGCCCGAATAACATGTGAACCCTGGTCAGCGCCGCTTGTACACGCGCTACCGCCTGAAGCACAAATATGATTAATGTCAAGGTTAAAAAGCATCATTTCAGATTTTTCTGTTTTTGGAAAAGATACATTCAACACAGCATATAAACTTTTTCCATAAATATCACCATTAAAGAATGTTCCTGGAATATTCTTTTGTATTTGGCTGGCCATATATAATTTTAATGAGTGAATATAATCTCTGTCTGTTTCGTAGTTGGCAGTTGCTATTTCAAGGGCTTTTGCAAAGCCTACGATACCGTATAAGTTTTCAGTGCCGGCCCGCATATTTCGTTCCTGCGAACCACCATGAACGAGGGGCTTTATTTTTACATTTTCATTGATGTATAAAATACCAACACCTTTAGGACCATGAAACTTATGACTGGAGCCAGTAATAAAATGAACAGGTGTATTTTTAAGATCAAATGGATAATGACCAACAGTTTGAACAGTGTCTGAGTGAAAAACAGCGGAATACTTTTTACATACTTCACCAACAACATTCAGATCAAGCATATTACCAATCTCATTATTTGCATGCATCAAGGTTACCAGGCATTTATCAGCGCTGCCTGCTAACAATCTTTCCAGGTCTTCAATATCAATATGGCCATCAGGTAATAATCTAACATTAGAGGCTGTAACCTCACCATTATGAAAAAGGTTTTCTACAGTGTGCAAGGTTGCATGGTGTTCCAGCGCAGAGGTAACGATATGTTTACAACCCAGGTCTCTTACTGAAGCGCAAATTGCCGTGTTACTGCTCTCTGTTCCGCCAGAAGTAAAAAAGATTTCTGCAGGATGTGCATGTAAAATTTTAGCTACAGTTTTCCGGGCATTTTCTATAGCAAGCCGGCTTTCGCGACCATAGGAATAAATTGACGAAGGGTTACCAAATTTTTCCGTTAAATAAGGCATCATAGCATCAAGAACAACAGGATCTAAAGATGTGGTAGCTGCGTTATCAAAATAAATTCTAGTCATTGTTTCTCTGATAGTTGATAGCTGTCGGCTGTCAGCATTCAGCTATCAGCAAAGAACTTAATTTCTTACTCATACCTCACACCTCATACCTGATACCTTATGTTAAATAAATTCTTTAATATCCTGCATTAATCTCATCGCGATGTTATTCGCTGTTGTTTCAAAATTGCTTTCAGCGTAAATGCGTATGATCGGTTCGGTGTTAGATGTTCTTAAATGAACCCAGTCTGAATCAAATTCTATTTTTAATCCATCTTCGGTATTGATAGGCTGCCGGCCGTATTTCTCCTTTATCTTTTCTAAAATTGCTTTTACATCGATGCCGTTTTCGAGTTCTATTTTATTCTTTGAAATAAAGTAGTCAGGATATTTGGAACGAAAAGATTTAAGACCATTTTTATGTGAAGAAAAGGCGCTTAAAAACAAACCGATTCCTATCAATGCATCACGTCCGTAATGGAAATCAGGCACTATAATACCGCCGTTACCTTCACCACCAATCACGGCATCAACGTCTTTCATTTTTTTCACCACATTCACTTCGCCGACTGCAGAAGGAAAATATTCACCACCATGTTTAACGGTAATTTCTTTCAGGGCTTTGGTACTGCTCATATTACTAACTGTGTTTCCCGGCTTTTTACTTAGCATATAATCAGCAACAGCTACAAGCGTAAATTCTTCACCGAACATGCTGCCATCTTCACAAACAAAACAGAGCCTGTCAACATCCGGATCAACGGCAATACCAAATGAAGCTTTTGATTTTTTTACTAATGCACTTAATGCCGCCAGATTTTCCGGCAATGGCTCTGGATTATGGGCAAATTTTCCTGTTACCTCGCCGTTCAGTAAAATAATTTCTTCCACTCCCAATGCGTTTAATAATGGTGGAACATATAAAGCACCTGTTGAATTGATAGTATCTACAACAACCCGGTAATTGTTGGCTTTAATTGCAGGTTGGTCTACATGGGGATAGTTAAGTATTGCCTGAATATGTTTATCCAGTATGGAATGATCGGTTGTAAGCGTCCCAAGTTTATCTACAGATGCAAAGGAAAAGTTACCCGCCGCAGCTTTATCTAAAATGAATACCCCATCATCAGCATCAAGAAATTCACCTTTGCTGTTAAGTAATTTCAGAGCATTCCATTCTTTGGGATTATGACTGGCGGTAACAATAATACCGCCACCTGCTTCCTCCCATATCACAGCCAGTTCTACAGTGGGCGTGGTTGAAAGCCCTACATCAATTACATTTAGTCCCATTCCCAATAATGTATTAACAACCAGGTTTTGAACCATTTCACCGCTTATTCGTCCGTCTCTGCCAACCACTACTTTACCGGCATTGCTTTTTTCTTTTAGCCAAATTCCGTAAGCCGCCGTAAATTTTATAATATCGGGAGGAGTTAGATTTTCCCCGGGAACTCCTCCGATAGTACCCCTGATACCAGATATACTTTTGATCAATGCCACAAGTCCTAAGGTTTAATGAGCACCAAAAATAAGAATAATAAGGAAGGAATGATAGCCGGGGATAATAATTCTAACTTATATGTGGCATAACAACATAGATTTCACTAACGCTTTTCTATCAGCCGTCAGCTTTAAGTGATAAGGTGCAAAAACTTATAATGCCAGGATCTACTATCATCTGATGGCTAATGGCAACTGTTAAATCCGTTCATTTACCACGAAACTGTTTTACTTCATTTTAATTCAAATTAAAATTTCGCACCTACATTTGAAAGAAAAAAGATGGACATCCCCGATAACTGGTTTAAAAATTGGTTCAATTCTCCTTATTATCACCAGCTTTATTTTAAAAGGGATGATCAGGAAGCGACAGTTTTTATCAACCGTCTGATTGAGTACCTTCATCCGGGTAGGGATTCGTTTATGATGGATGCAGGATGTGGAAAAGGTCGCCATGCTATTATCCTGGCCACATTAGGTTTTGATGTAACCGGTATTGACCTTTCTTTCGAAAATATTGAGGAAGCAAAAACTCATGAAACAGATAAGCTCCATTTTTTTCAGCACGATTTGCGGTTACCATTCTGGATTAACTATTTCAATTATACATTTAATCTTTTTACAAGTTTTGGTTATTTCAAAACTGAAAGGGAACATTATAATGCCATACGCACTATTGCAAATTCACTAAAACCCAACGGGGTATTGGTTTTTGACTATTTAAATGTGCATTACACCGAGGATCATCTGGATCATAAGGCGGATAAACAAGTGGATGGAGTAAAATTTTACCTCACCAAATGGCACGATGAAACTCATTTTTATAAAAAAATTATTGTAGAAGATGATAGCTTGAAAGAACCATTAATCTTCCAGGAAAAGGTAGCCAAATTTACTTTAGGTGATTTTAATGATATGTTCGACTTGCATAATCTTCAACTACAGGAAGTTTTTGGTGACTATGATTTGAAGAGATATGATTTGAAAAATTCACCCCGTATGCTGATGATAGCGAAGAAGGTATGAACTGAGATTAAATGATTTAATGAAGACTATGATTTTCTTCCGGTAATCAAAGTATTCATTAAATCATTTTAATCACAGTTCAGACAACATACCTACTTCCTCTTCTTATTATTCTGCAGCATGTACCTGGATGTTTCAAAAAAAGCAGTTGTTATATTGCGATAAACTTCCTTGATTGAATCGTTTGGAATACTGGGGTCTTTTTGAGTAAAATTTGCCCATACAAGATCTTCCTTTTTGCCCGATGGCTGCCGGGTATAATAATAACTTCCTTTTACTACGCCGATGTTATAATTATTATGGTCCATAATAAAAGCAATATCTGCAGCTTTATTGTTTTTGTGCAATAAATCTCTGCCCAGTGTAGAATTGGTATAGTTGATATTTGCCAGGCCCGCGGCAGTTGGCAAAAGGTCTACCTGCGAAGCCACTTCGTGAATACGCATTGCAGGTAAAAGCCCGGGCGAATAAAACAACAGAGGTACATGATAACCGGTAAGTCCGTAATCTGTCCAGGCATGTGGCAACATGCCGGCAGCATTGCCATGAATGCCATGATCCCCAACAAAAATAAAAATAGTATTATTAAAATAAGCAGACTTTTTAGCAGCCGATATAAATTTACTAAAGCCGAAATCCGTGTACCTGAAAGCGTTTAATTCATCATTTGATTCAAAACCATAGTTTTTTAGGGAATCTTCCGGGTAGTTTACCCGGGCAAATTCAGCAAGATCTTCCTGAGAAATAGTATAAGGACGATGATTGTCAGAAGTTTGAATAACAGCTATAAATGGGCTATGCTGCTGATTTAATACTTTATTAGCCTGAAGAAATAAGTTCTTATCACTAATACCCCACACATCTATTTTCGGCACATCATATTTATCCTCTTCGTACAGGTGAAGGTCTTTTATATTATTAGTTAGTAATCCGCGTATATTAGCCCAGCTGGTACTTCCTCCCAAAAAATAATATTTCTCATAGCCGGTAAAGTCGTTGATGATAGTATGCTGATCTACCATTGCCGGATTCCGGCTGGCTGTTTTAACAATTTCAACATCCGGAATGCCTGTTATAGTAGCCCATACACCTCTGGCTGTGCCAAAATGGGGGGTAAAGCAGTTGTCAAAAAAAATTCCCTGTTTACTGATAGTGTTAAAAAATGGAGTGGTATTGAGCGGATTTCCCCACATTGAACTTTTATAGGCACTGAACGATTCGCAAATAACAATTATAATATTTGGTTTTGTAAAAATGCCGCTATCACGTTTTACAACTGTTCTTTTAAAATTAAGATTAACAGAATCCGGCTTGTCTACCCCTAAATATGCTGCAACAATTGAATAATAAAGCATCACTTTTTTTTTATCGAATGTTGAAGTCCGGAAGCTTAGGGTGCTTAAGAAAGACTGAAATGGATTCAGCGCTATATTCGCCTTGAAATCGCTGCCTGTGTTGAAAGCATCACTCCATCTTAGGGGAAACTGACCAATTCTTCCGAATATGGCCAGGGCAAATATAAAAAAACAGATAAAAAACCATGTAACGCGCTGGGCCTTAGCAGGATTTTTGCGGGAACTGGCTACTTTTTTATAAATTATTGAAATAATCCAGATAAAAATAATAGTGCAGATAGTGATGCCTAACAGTATCCTGATTACAGGATAAGTTTGCCAGACCATAGCTGAAGATATCTTTGCATCTTGCAGAAAACTTAAGGCACTGGCATTCAGTCGTTGAGATAGATAACGTAAATGTAAAAAATCAAATACATATATAACAATCAATATTACGGAGAATAAGCCGGCAAAGGATAACCAGCCCTTTTCAGCCGTTGCAGATTTAAATGGATACAAAAAAGGAATGCTGCCAATAAGTAGTATAACAGCTGAAAAAACAGCTACAATTCTTGCGTCATATCGTAATCCTAAAAGAAAGGCAGGAATAGATTCTGAAAATAACACCTGATCAGTTTTAAAAATCCACCAGGTTCCTACACGTAAAACGGACATGATCACAAGAAAAAAAATATCAAGGTAGAGTATCCATTTAATAATACGGGGAATGGGTAGCATCCGGCAAAATAAGGTATAAATAATATAAAAGTTATCATTGATGCCTAACTACCTATTTTTGTAAATAAATTATATCACTAAGTTTCAGGTTAATGAGTGCATTGGAACGAGTAATTCAATTCGATTTGTGGCTGTTCTTTAAAATTAATGGAACGTGGACCTGCAATTTTTTTGATACATTTTTTCCTCTTATTCGTGAATCGATAGTCTGGATTCCTTTATATTTATTTCTGTTGATTTTTATATGGATTAACTTTGGAATCAGGGGTTTGTATTGGGCAGTGGCACTTATTTGTACAGCTTCCCTTTGCGATATTACCAGCAGCCATATTATTAAAGAAAATATTTTTCGTGTAAGACCTTGCCGTAATCCGGGTATTGAGAGCCAGGTAAGATTTCTAGTTAAGTATTGTCCTATGAGTTCCAGTTTTATTTCATCACATGCTACAACCCATTTTGGCATTGCCTGGTTTCTTAATGCAACGCTTCGGCAGTTTACCTCTAACTATATTAACCTTTTCTTTGTTTGGGCTGCCCTTATATCTTATGCACAGGTTTATGTTGGCGTTCATTTTCCTCTAGACGTTTTATGCGGCGCATTGGTAGGATGTTTGATAGGGTATGTAATGAGCAAATCGTTTAACAGGTATGTTGGTTTGATTATTAATCCCTTAAAAAACATTTGATGTTGACAGAATTTGGTACCTACCTTTCAGGTAGCTGTTTATTATTGACAAAATGTCTTTATATTAATAACTTAATCACCTGTCGGGAGGCTGGAAATATATGACTGACGTCATAATCGTACTAGTACTAATCGTAGTGAATGGTTTATTTGTGATGTCGGAAATAGCTCTTGTGTCCGCAAGAAGATCCAGGCTTGAATCTCTATCAAATAAAGGAGATAACAAAGCCAAAGTTGCCTTATCCCTATCGGAAAATCCGGAAGTATTCTTGTCAGCTGCGCAGATTGGTATTACGCTAATCGCTATTTTAACAGGTTATTATTCCGCTGAAAAATTTACCGCCTCATTACAACCTTACATAGAAAAAATAGCAATTTTTAAATCATATGCCGGAACAATCGCCACCGTGCTTATTGTAGTTATAGTAACCTTTTTTTCTATTTTAATTGGTGAACTATTTCCTAAACGCATCGGGATGATCTATGCCGAAACTATTGCAAGGGGAGTGGCCAAGCCTATGCGGTTTTTTGCAACCGCTACACATCCTATAGTGTGGATACTGACTAATATCACTAATTTTTTCTTTCGCCTTTTTAATGTCAGGTCCCATAAGGACAGTTCTGTTACTGAAGAAGAAATTAAGGCTATTATTAGTGAAGGCACAGAGCAGGGCACTATTCAGGAGGCTGAACAGGAAATTATTGAAAGAGTGTTCCACCTTGGTGACAGAAATATTACTTCCCTGATGACGCACAGAAGCGATATTATCTGGTTTGATATAAATGATAATGAAAAATCAATAAAAGAAAAAATTATCGGGGAGCCGCATTCTGCTTATCCAATCTGCGATGGGTTGGTTGATAATATCAAAGGAATGGTCTCTATAAAAGATATGTATGTTTCCGATGACCTGATATTATTTAAAGACATCATGAAACCTCCCATGTTTGTACCCGAAAATAATTCGGCGTACCAGGTCATAGAAAAATTTAAGGAATCGCAGATCCATTCCTGTTTTATAGTAGATGAATATGGAAGTCTTTTAGGAATGATCACATTGAATGATATTCTTGAAGCAATTGTTGGTGACATTCCTCAAACAGACATGCAGGATTATGAAATCCTGCAAAGAGAAGACGGCTTATACCTGGTTGATGCGCAGATACCGTTCTATGATTTCCTTACAAGATTCGGCAAAACGGAATGGATGAACGAAGGAGAACAGGATTTTGATACCATGGCTGGTTTTATCCTTCATCAGTTAGAGCGCATTCCAAAAACAGGGGATAAATTAGAATGGCGCGGATTCGGTTTCGAAGTAATAGATATGGATGCCCAACGAATAGATAAAGTAATGGTGTCGGTTTCTGAAACCATTAAGAGCGAGATGGAGGAGGAGTAATGATTAATAATTAATGGTTAATGATTAAAGGGTAGCGATTCAATTCTTACAGCCAATGATAATCAGTCACTATCCGTTAATCATTAATAATTAAGCATTAACCATTAAAATTCAAAGCTTGCCTGCGTATCAGGATATACCAACCTGGTGCTTTTGCGGGTGCCCCCAACAGAAGCATGCATTATACTTATCTGGGTGTTATAAGATTCATATAATATATTATTCATCACCTCAATTTTTTTTACAACTGGCAAATTGTTTACCTGAAGATAGCCCCACAACGCCTCGTCCTCTTTTTCATACCCTATAAACTGAAAGGTTATAGGTTTGCCATTGATCTTTAATTGAAGATGTTTTTGGAGGTATTCGTACACATATTTTTCTACAAGTTTGACGTCTTTAGGATGAGTGATATCGATATTTATTTTGTATTGATTTTTTAAAGTGTTTTCCAAATCTTCTGCAAACATTTTGCAACCGATTTCAATTGTCTTGTCTTTCTGGTTATGATTAAATTCAGTTACACTGACAAAGAACGGATGTACAGTGGTTTTAAAAGGATTAGCATCTAATGCCAGCGTTGAAAAAAATATTGAGAAGAAGCTTATTTGAAGCATTTTCAGCAAGGGCCATTTAAATAGGTATTCAGCCATTAACAAAAGAAATTTTTTCATAACAAATGTCTGCATTAATTTCAACATCTTCACCAACATGGAAGATTTTAGCTTTTATTTCGGCTTAGGCTGGCATCATATTATTAGTTTAAACGCGCTGGATCATATATTATTTATAGTAGTTCTTGCCGCTATTTATATTATTCAAGACTGGAAACAGGTGTTAGTTCTAGTAACAGCATTTACCATCGGACATTCAATAACGCTTGCATTGAGTGTTCTTGACATCATTCGTTTCCCGGGTAAATGGGTTGAGTTTCTTATTCCATGTACGATTGTTATTACCGCTGTTTCCAATCTTTTTCAACATAAGTTCAGTTCTAAAACAATTAGGCTAAATTACTATCTGGCACTGCTTTTCGGACTTATTCACGGAATGGGATTTGCCAACACCATCCGGTTTATGCTGGCTAAAGATGAGCATATTGGTGTAGGGTTGTTCGCTTTTAATGTTGGTTTGGAAGCTGGCCAGGTTGTAATTGTATTGATACTTTTATTACTCGCCTTTTTGTTTATGCAACTTCTAAAAGTGAACAGAAGGGAATGGGTAATATTTTTATCATCAGCGGTGTTTAGTCTTGCATTGAAAATGGCTTTTGAAAGAATTCCTTAAAAAGAAAATGATATTGACATGAAAAAAATTCTATTTGCTTTGTTGAGCATTACAACAATTAGCAGCTTTTCGCAGGACGGTAAAAACAATCCCAATTCCAATCATGGAAATAAATTTGAACAACTGGGAACCATTCTTCCAACCCCTAATGAATACAGAACAGCCAGTGGTGCTCCGGGGCCTAAGTACTGGCAGCAACGTGCCGATTATGATATTAAATGTGAACTTGATGAGACTAACCTGCGCCTAACCGGACATGAAACAATAACTTATTTTAATAATTCGCCTGATCAGCTTTCCTACCTCTGGTTACAATTAGACGAGAACGAACATAGCAATTCTAAAAATGCTAACTATCAGGATGCCAATTCAATGCCTAATAGTGTAACAGATAAAATGTTAGACAACATTATCAGGGAAACAAAACCAAATGATTTCGGTGTTAACATTATTAATATTACAGACGTTCTGGGCAAACCACTTCAATATACTGTTAATAAAACGATGATGAGGATGCAGTTGCCCCTTGTATTAAAGCCGGGACAAAAATTTATTTTTAATATAAGTTGGAACTATAAAATATCCGACCGTTTAAAAGAGGGTGGCAGGGGTGGTTATGAATTGTTTCCTGAAGATGGCAATTATTTATTTACTATAGCCCAATGGTATCCCCGGCTTTGCGTGTACAGTGATTTCCAGGGATGGCAAAACCATCAGTTCACCGGACGTGGTGAGTTTGCACTGACTTTCGGTAATTTTAAAGTTCGGATGACCGTTCCCGCAGATCATGTTGTTGGCTCTACTGGAGAATGTCAAAATTATCAACAGGTATTATCACCGGCACAATTTGCCAGGTGGCAGAAAGCACAAACCGCTAAAGAGCCGATAGAAATCGCTACTCTTGAAGAAGCTAAGGCCACTGAAAAACAAAAAAGCAAGCTAAAGAAGACCTGGATCTTTAAAGCCGATAATGTACGGGATTTTGCATGGACTTCAAGCCGGAAATTTATCTGGGATGCCTTGCCTGCTTACGTTGAAGGAAAAAAAGTGATGTGCATGAGCCTGTATGGTAAAGAAGCGTATGGCCTGTACCGTAAGTTCTCTAGCAAGGCAGTGGCACATACAATTAAGTCGTATTCTAAATTTACCATTCCTTATCCATATCCTGTTGCCCAAAGCATTGAAGCCTCTAACGGTATGGAATATCCCATGATATGTTTTAACTATGGCAGAACTGAAAAAGACGGCACTTACAGTGAAGCAACCAAATACGGAATGCTTGGGGTGATTATACATGAAGTGGGCCATAACTTTTTTCCAATGGTCATAAACAGCGATGAACGCCAATGGAGCTGGATGGATGAGGGACTCAATACTTTTGTTCAGTACCTGACAGAAGAATTGTATGATAACAAATTTCCTTCCCGGCGAGGTCCGGCATGGGCGATCACTGATTATATGTCTTTGTCAAAAGATCAGTTGGAACCTATAATGACTAATTCTGAAAATATTATCGGCTTCGGCCCTAATGCTTATGCAAAACCCGCCACCGGTCTTAATATACTTCGGGAAACTATTATGGGACGTGAATTGTTTGATTATTCATTTAAAGAATATGCCAAGCGGTGGGCTTTTAAACATCCAACGCCTGCAGACTTATTCCGCACATTGGAAGATGCCAGTGGCGAAGACCTGGACTGGTTTTGGAGAGGATGGTTTTATAGTATCGACAAATGCGATATTTCCATTGATAGCGTAAAACATTTTACTGCAGATATAACCGCTAACAGTGAGCCATTAAAGGTTACTGATTCTATTTTAATGAAACGTGTAGATAAACCAATGGTAAATACTTTTGAAGACATATCAAAGGTCAGAAACCGCGAAGACAAGAGCCTAACCTTTTTAACTGATACGGATACTACCCTGCGCGATTTTTACTGGAAGTACGATAGGGGCATTATTCCGACAGATTCAACTTTGTATCCTGCGAAAGTTGCAGTAACAATGGAACCTGCAGACAAGAATACCAAAATTAATTTTGCAGACAAACATATTTATGAATTAAGCTTCAGTAATAAGGGTGGGCTGGTTATGCCTATAATACTTGAATGGACTTATGCTGATGGCACTAAGGAAGTAGAGAGAATTCCTGCGCAGATTTGGAGAAAAAATGAAACCGGGCTGAAAAAATTATTTGTAAAAACAAAAGAAGTTATCTCCATCAAGCTTGATCCTATGCGTGAAACAGCTGATACAGATGAATCCAACAACAGCTGGCCGCAACTTGCCACTACTTCAAAATTCCAGTTATTTAAAGCTAAACAACAGGTCAGAGGTCAGTCTACCGGCAGTAATCCGATGCAGAAGGCTCAGGAGAAAGAAGGGAAGAAAGCATTTTAGCTATCAGCCGTCAGTTATCAGCTATCAGCTACAAAGAAGCCTAAAGTAAAATTTACTTCTTCTGTGTAGAGACAACTTATTATTGAAGATTATATGTCAGGATCATTCTAGCTGACTGCTGATAGCTGTTTGGTGATAGCTACTCCTTCCCTTTTGCAGGCTTCTCAGTAATTTTTTTTCTTCCTGATTCTTTCAGTGCATTTTCAATGATCCATTCAATTTGTCCGTTGACACTACGAAATTCATCCACCGCCCATTTTTCAAGAGCTTTATATACGTCTTCATCTATACGTAAAACAAAGTTTTTTTTGTTTGACATCGTTAGCTGAAAGATTATTGATATAGAGTTCCTGCGTTTAAAACTGGCTGAGCTCCCCTTTCGCCGCAGAGCACTACCATAAGGTTGCTTACCATTGCAGCTTTTCTTTCTTCGTCCAGTTGAACTATCTGCTTTCTTGATAACTGCTCCAGGGCCAACTCTACCATGCCAACTGCACCCTCGACAATTTTAAATCTTGCAGCAACGATAGCGGTGGCCTGCTGGCGTTGTAACATAGCTCCTGCTATTTCGGGAGCATAAGCAAGATGGCTGATACGCGCTTCTTTTATAATAATACCCGCTGGCATGAGTCTTTCATGCAATTCATTCTCGAGCATTTCATTTACTTTTTCGGCACCGTCACGCAAGGTTATGGAAGCACTTTCATCTTCCATGTGATCATAAGGACAACTGCTTGCCAAATGCCGTACAGCCGATTCGCTCTGTATTTTCACATAATTGCCATAGTCAGCAACATCGAAAGCTGCCTTATAAGTGTTACTAACCTGCCAAACAATAACAGCTGCTATCTCAATGGGATTACCCATTTTATCATTCACTTTAAGACGTGCACTTTCAAAATTTTCTGATCGCAGGGAAATATTTTGTTGATTGTAAAACGGATTTACAAACAACAATCCATTATCCTTTGCAGTACCAACATACTTTCCAAAAAAAGTAAGAACCTTGGAATGATTAGGACTGATGACGATAAGTCCTTTAAAAAGAAAAACCGCGACTAACAATGAAATAGCTCCTCCCCATATAAATTCATTTCGTGATCGGGATATTACAAAAATGAAAGCTGATATGGCAAGTAAAACAAGTGCAATTAACAAAATCAAAAATCCTGAAACAGGTTTAATATTCTTTTCCATAATAATAAATTTATGATATCAGTTTGATATTAAATGTATATTACATTCTTATATAATAAAAATTTTTTTAGCCAACGAAAAATGTATATGGATTAAACAGTTTATGTATTATAACCATTTTTGGTAGCCAGAGAAGTGGATACTATTCAGTTTTTTAGTCTGGTAACTTGTTGGAACAAGACCACAGATAGCTTCCTCATAATGGATTATGGTACGCAGAATTTTTGTTAGGTTAATCGCAATCTTAATCAGGTATTAATAGGATGAAATTACGTAAGAATTCGACTATTAAAGATTTAAGTGTTTTTTATAACCACGGAGGAAGAGCCGGAGAAGAAGAATAGGTTACACAGAGGAACTCCTCCGTGTAACCTATTCTTCTTCTCCGGCTCTTCCTCCGTGGTTATAAATCTATTCGGACGGCTGAAAGACAGAGCATCACTTTAAAGTTCACTAAGGTCATGCCAATTACGAATTGACTAAAAAATTGATAGCTATTGCTTTAACTTGTTTAGGTGCTGCTTAGAAGCCCGTACTTCCATCCCGTACTTTAATCTTCTTTTTACCGGCGTTTTGTTTTTCAAACTCCAGCACTTCTTTAGGCTTAGCAACCTTTTTTTCTGCTGGAGAAGAGGAGGCTACAGCAGGATCTTTCTTTTTTCCTTCAAGCGTACCTAAAAAATAATCTTCTTCTTTTGTTATAAATCTTGTAACAGGGTCGTAGTATGTCCAATGACCGTGTCGGATACCAGCACCCTCATTCTTAATAACTACTTTTTTATAATGATCAGGTTTGTCAACATCCTCTATAACAACGGTATCATACAATCTATCAGGATTCAGGGCTTTCCAGTTCTCTTCTCTTAAAAGTTCGCCAAGTCCGCTGAAGTACATACTTTTCCCGTCTTTGTTACCCCATTTATAATTCTCAACTGCAATTAGATCTCCTATTGTCGTATACCTGCGCCATGGCCCTTCTCTCTTGTCCTTCACATATAAGCCCTCTTCCTCATATCCTGGCTCACCCCGCAGAGGATTTATACGAATAACCCATTTACCTTGTTTCATACTTTTGCCATCAACAGCATTTAGGGTATCACCCTTTTCACCAATTATATAACTCTTTAACTGGCTATATCCGTTAATGGACAAAAACAAACTTAATAAGAAAATTAACCGCATAACTTTTATTTTAAAGTCATATAATTAAGTATCCGAATATAAAAACATCTATTATGTTCAGTAATTGTAATGTATATCCTTCAAGTGTCATATTAACTATAAAAATCCTCTTCAATAGCTAGGCAATCAGGAAGCCGATACTAGTAATATTCCTCCTGAAAGCTGATAGCTGATTGCAAATCTGTTAGTTTAAGGTACACATTGCACTATTGCTAAAGTTACAACAGTTAATATGCCAATACGCCACATTTACGATACAATAAACCTTGTAAACTACATCTGCTATAATATTTAACAAATTATACGATTATACACGCGCTAACTTCCAAATTTTTGACTCCCGGTTTTAACCTCAACTTTTACATCTGCAATTACAATTCCAGCATTTGTAAATACATATCTTTACAACCTCAATAAATAAAATGAAGTATTTTATACTGGTGGTTATGTCTGTTATATCAGGCTACTATTCTGTTGCCCAGAAAATGACGATTGGCCAAATGAAGGCTGGTATTGAAAAAGCAGCTAATCCGGTTGCGTATGTAAGAGAAGCTTTAAAAAAAAAGTATAAGATAGATACCGTTGTGGTGATGAGCACCAGTAAATTTATTGGAATGGCAGATAGTCTTGCTTACTCTGGTAAAAAAGGAAAAGTATATGGTCCTATAGAAAAAAAATATTTGGTTATGGTATTGGGACGGGCTCCTAATACATTTAACCGGGTAAGCCAGATATTTATTGATACTTCCACTTTTAGAAGGCGTATTGCAGATTCATTAGCCAACAGCATTGTAAGCAGGATCAAAGAAGGTAAAACCAGCTTTGAGGATATGGCGCAGGCTTACTCGATGGGTGGTGAAGCTAAAACTAAAGGTGACCTGGGATGGATAGCGCGGGGCTCAATCCTTCCTGAAATTGAAAAGGAACTGGCAGTTCGAAAAAAAGGAGAGGTCTTTAAAGTATGGAGTCGCACCGGTGTGCATGTAGTGAAAAAAACCGCGGATGCAAAAGAAGATACCGGCTTTGCTTTACTATTGAGAGTATTTTTGTGATGAGAGAATATTATGATTTATGAAATTTTAAAAACCATTTAAATACTCAATAGCTAATTCATAGCCTCTCAGGCCTAAGCCACTGATCGTTCCTTTACATTTTGCAGAAACATGCGATACCTTTCTGAAATCTTCCCGAGCATGAATGTTACTGATATGTACTTCAATCACAGGCGTTGTTACAGCCGCAATAGCATCCCCTAAAGCAACGGAAGTATGGGTGTAACCACCCGGATTCATTATAATTCCATCGTAATCAAACCCACACCTTTGTATCTCATTAATTAGTTCACCTTCAACATTGCTTTGAAAATAAGAAAATGTTATTGTGGGATATTTTATTTGCAATCGTGCATAAAATGATTCAAAACCTTCAGATCCATAAATACCCGGTTCTCTCTTTCCTAACAGATTTAAATTGGGCCCGTTTATTATAGCGATTTTCATGTTTTTGATTATTAATGATCAATAATTAATTATTAATGGACAATTACATATAGTGTAAGTTTATTGGTATTTAAATTGATGACACTACCCGTTAACCATTAATAATTAACCATTAATCATTAACTGGTGCTCTTTCACCATATCTAAAAATTCATCGAATAAGTATCTTGAATCATGGGGACCGGGAGTAGACTCCGGATGATACTGAACAGAAAAAGCAGGCTTACCTTTTATTCGAATGCCCTCAATAGATGAATCATTCAGGTTAACATGAGTGACCTCAACATGGTCAGCATTTTTTACACCTTCAGGATCAACACCGAATCCATGATTTTGTGTAGTAATCTCACATTTGCCCGTAGCAATATTTCTCACTGGGTGGTTTAAGCCCCGGTGACCATGATGCATTTTAAAGGTAGGGATATCATTTGCTAAAGCCAGTAACTGATGCCCCAGGCAAATTCCGAATAGTGGTTTGTCTTCTTTAAGAATGTCCTTTATTGTTTGAACAGCATAGTCCATCGCAGCCGGATCACCAGGACCATTAGAAATAAAATAACCATCAGCGTTAAAATTTTTTAATTCCGCAATAGTTGTTTTAGCTGGAAATACCTTTACATAAGCACCACGTTGCGTCATGCAGGTGAGGATATTTTTCTTAATTCCATAATCAATTGCCGCAATCCTTACTAAAGAAGAAGGATCACCTAATTCATAACTGTATGTAGTACTTACCAGGCTGGCCAATTCAAGTCCATTCATTAAAGGAACCTTTGCAAGGATTCTTTTAAGTTCTTCCATATCCGATATTGCTGATGAAATAATACAGTTCATAGCACCCTTGGTTCTAACTTCAGTAACAAGGGCTCTGGTATCTACACATTCTATCGCTACAATTTTATTTTCTATCAGGTAATCATTTAATGAACCTTTGGCTAATTTACGCGAGTATTGCTCTTCCAGATTACGTCCTATCAATCCGCGAATTTTAACATCTGAAGACTCAACATCCTCATCCATTACTCCGTAATTACCTACGTGTACATTATTCATAATCAGCACTTGCCCGTAATAACTAGGGTCGGTAAAAACTTCCTGGTATCCCGTCATGCCGGTATTAAAACAGATTTCACCAGTAGTAGTACCAATCATCCCAAAAGCCTTGCCGTGATGTACCGTTCCATCTTCCAATAATAAAATCGCTGGTAATTGAGTATTAGACATAATGACTATAAAAGTTTTGCAAAGAAAAGAAAATAATGGTTAATTGTTAATGGTTAATTATTAACGGTTAGAGAGTGATAATTTAAGTTTAACAAGATAATAAACAGGAACCTTAAGCAATAATCAGCTATTCGTTAATCATTAACAATTATTCACTAAATCTGATCGGGCGTTAACATTTTATCTCAACTAAATTGGGTTGATATTGCTTATTTTTAAAACTTCTTAGAATCAAAAGCAAAAAAAAGCAGGACTTATATTAAGTCCTGCCCTGAATATATTCGGAAAACGTACTTACTCAGCAGGTTTATCTTCGGGTGTTGTTTCTTCAGTTGAAGTTTCTGCAGGAAGTATTTCTTCCTTGGGAGCAGGCGGTGCAGTTGCTTCAGTCCCAGGTGTTTCGCCAGTAGTTTTTCTACGGCTTCCGGCACGACGGGTCCTTTTACCAGTTTCTGCTTTTGTATCTTCAATTTTACCGTAAACTTCGTTGAAATCAACCAGTTCTATTAAAGCCATTTCAGCGTTATCTCCCACACGGGCTCCCAGCTTGATTATACGGGTATAACCTCCCGGGCGGCCTCCTACTTTCTGTGCAACAGTGCTGAAAAGCTCCTTTATAGCTTCTTTATCCTTAAGGTAACTAAATACAACCCGGTGCTGGTGGGTAGTATTTTCTTTTGCTTTTGTAACTAGCGGCTCGATATAAACCCTGAGAGCTTTTGCTTTCGCTACAGTTGTAACGATTTTTTTGTGAGCAATTAACTGGCAGGCCAAGTTACTCAACAATGCTTTCCGATGGGAAGCTGTTCTGCTTAGATTATTAATTTTGTCTCCGTGACGCATGACTTTAATTTTTTAAAACCCTGTACCGTGTCAGGAATTACAAGATTATTATGTGTAAACGATTGTTTATTACTCATCATCCAGTTTCAGCTTGCTTAAATCCATACCAAAGTGTAAACCTCTTTCTGTAAGCACCTGTTCAATTTCAGCTAAACTTTTCTGGCCAAAATTTCTGAATTTCATTAAGTCTTCCTGTTCGTACTGAACTAATTCGCTTAATGAATTGATCTTAGCCGCTTTCAGGCAATTGAATGCACGTACAGACAGGTCAAGATCTTCCAAAGGGGTTTTTAACACTTTTCTCAGTTGCAGGGTTTGTTCATCAACAAGGTCCTCTTTCTTCTCTTCCTTATTATCAAACGTGATGTTCTCGTCTGTAATAATCATAAGATGCTGAATTAATATCCTGCTTGCCTGCTTAACTGCTTCTTCCGGATGGATGGTACCATCTGTATTAACTTCAATAATCAGCTTTTCGTAATCAGTTCGTTGTTCAACGCGGGTATTTTCAATACTGTATTTTACATTCTTGATAGGGGTAAAAATAGAATCGATCGGAATGTATCCGAAGGGAGCATCTTTTACCTTATTATCTTCTGCAGGAACATAACCCCTTCCTTTTCCTATTGTCAATTCGATATCGAACTTACCGGAAGGGTCCATAGTACAGATTAATAATTCTGGATTCATTACCTGAAAAGACTGAGTTCCTTCCTGAATTATACTTGCAGTAAATTCACTTTTGCCTTTGATATGTAAAGTAATTTTTTCGTTTCCTACTTCATGATCAACAATCTTCTTGAAACGAACCTGCTTTAGGTTCAGTATAATTTCTGTAATATCTTCTGTTACTCCTTTAATAGTAGCAAATTCATGATCAGCTCCTTCAACTCTGATGCCTACTATAGCATACCCTTCCAATGAGCTTAATAATACCCTGCGTAAAGTATTACCTACGGTTACCCCGTAACCAGGCTCTAAAGGACGGAATTCAAATTGTGCTTCAAAATCTGTAGCTTTTTGGAGAACAATTTTGTCAGGTTTCTGGAAATTTAAAATGGCCATATTATCTATTTCAGATTTTATATTATGATATGCGATTTTGCTTCAGGCGGATACAGTTATTATTTACTATATAACTCCACAATCAGCTGCTCTTTAATGTTTTCAGGAACATTTTCCCTTTCCGGATAGCCCAGGAACACGCCTTTCTTTTCAGCTTCATTCCAGTCGAGCCAACTAAATCTCGGATTTTTAACCCCCATTTGACTGGTAATACCAGCATTTTCTGCAGCAGCCTGTTTAAGAGCTATCACATCTCCTGGTTTTAATTGGAATGAAGGAACATTTGTTACTTCACCGTTCACTGTAATATGTTTATGGGAAACGAGCTGGCGTGCACCACCCCGGGATGGAGATATTCCTAAACGGAACACCGCATTATCTAAACGGGCTTCCAGTAATTTGATAAGGTTTTCACCTGTAACACCACGGCGTCGTGATGCTTCTTCAAAAGTTTTACGGAACTGGCGTTCCAATACACCATAAGTGTATTTTGCTTTTTGCTTTTCACGTAGTTGAAGTGCGTATTCTCCCAGGCTTTTGCGTTTGCGGGATGCACCATGCTGCCCGGGGGGATTGCTATTTTTGCTTAGCCATTTACCATTACCTAAAATGGGTTCACCAAAAATTCTGGAAATTTTGGTCTTAGGACCAGTGTAACGTGCCATAAATAATTATGTGATTTTTTAGTTATGATATACGATCCTTAAAAATCTTAAAAATTAATCGTATACCCAGTTTATAATAAAAGTATAGAACATGAATATGACGTATGTGATATGCGCCTGATCCCTGTTTCATTACAAATTCAAACTCTTCTCTTTTTAGGGGGACGGCAACCATTATGCGGAAGTGGTGTAACGTCTTTTATCTGTGTTATATCGATGCCAGAGTTGCTAAGTGCACGGATGGCGCTTTCTCTTCCTGAACCAGGGCCCTTCACATATACATCAACTCTTTTCAAACCAGCATCAAAAGCAACTTTTGCAGCATCTGAGGAAGCCATCTGGGCTGCATAAGGAGTGTTCTTTTTAGAACCTTTAAAACCCATTTTCCCAGCACTGCTCCAGGATATCACCTGTCCCTGCTTGTTTGTTAAACTAATAATAATGTTGTTAAAGCTTGCGGTAATGTGCGCATCACCATAACTTTCAACTTTTACAACTCTTTTTTTAGCGGCTACTTTAGCGCTGTTTGCCTGTGCTTTTGCCATAATTTAATAATCGAGGTAATCTTAAAAATTAATAAGTCTCACAGTTTGCGGGATTGATCAACCCTACTCCGAAAAACGGGATCTGGCGTTGATGCTTTATATTAAATTGCAGATTCGCCATAGCTAACCTGCAATCCACTTTAATTAGGTGCTATTTTTTAGGAGCCTTCTTCTTACCGGCAACTGTCTTACGTTTGCCTTTACGAGTACGGCTGTTAGTACGTGTACGTTGTCCGCGAACCGGTAAACCCCTGCGGTGACGAAGACCGCGGTAACAGGCAATATCAAGTAAACGCTTAATACTCATCTGCACTTCAGAGCGCAACTGGCCTTCAACCTTAAACTCGTTGGTTATAAGCGAACGGATAGCATTTAACTCTTCATCATTCCACTGATTCACCTTCTTATTTACATCAATACCAGATGTATTAAGAATGTATTGAGCAGTAGAAAGGCCAATACCATAAATATAGGTTAGTCCTATTTCGCCTCTCTTATTTTTTGGTAAATCCACACCGGCTATACGCGCCATATTTTAAATTTATAATTTTTAAATTTAGTTGGAAGCCCGGTTCCTAATTCAGAGCTTAACTAAAACTAATTTATCCCTGCCGTTGTTTAAAGCGGGGGTTTTTTTTGTTAATGATATACAACTTGCCTTTTCTTCTTACAATTTTGCAATCAACGCTTCGTTTTTTAATGGATGCACGAACTTTCATGTTCTTAATTTTTTCTTTAACTGCAAAAGCAGGTCAAAAAATATTTTCTAAATTATAATCTTGTTCAAGCTTACTTATAACGAAAAATGATCCTTCCTCTCGTAAGATCGTAAGGACTCATTTCTACACCTACCTTATCACCAGGTAAGATACGTATGTAATGCATTCTCATTTTACCTGAGATGGTGGCCAGTATTTCATGACCATTTTCTAATTTTACTCTGAACATAGCATTTGACAGGGCCTCTAGAATTGTACCATCTTGTTTAATGAGTGCTTGCTTCGCCATAGTTTTTGGGAGCGCAAAGATAGGAGAATCTAACTATAAATATAAAAATGTGAAAATATTTTCACGTTTTAGGTTGAAACATAAATTTAATTTAATAAATAGGGAGGAGGAATATAAGAGACTTGTTAATATCTGGTCAGGTTAATCTTTGTCATGTCGTAATGATGGTTTTGTAATTGATGAACATTTATGGCACCATTAAGGCGGCGGCGGTCTTCACGATACCATATTTCCATGGTTGAAAAGTTATTTTTATCAGGAAGAAATATACGAAATGCGCCTTTACTATATTTTACGGAGCCATCTTCATTCTCCTGTTTAACAAAATTAAGTTTCATCACCTGTTCATCATTAAGAGGAATGGGTCTTAACGCTTCCTGCTTGAACCAAAAATCCTGAACATCTGTTTTAAGACAAACTTCCTTGTCATTAAAATTCAGAGCCTTTACTAATCCTTCCCAATGCTCACCTTCGTAATCCGCTATCACATAATCGCCTACTTTAAGTTCCTGGATCTTGACCATAATGAAATGAATTTTATGATTTCGAATTTACGGAAGTTATTAAATAACAAAGAAAATACTTTAAATTTTAAATAATTGAATTGAAATACTGAATATTTCATGGTAATCGATCTTTTAATTTCTGATATAATACTGACCTTCGGCATTCATCAAGAAAGCAATAAAATTGACAAGCATCGGTTTGATTTCAGATACTCACCATTTCCTGGATGAGCAGGTTTTTACTTATTTTAAAGATTGTGATGAAATATGGCATGCAGGTGACATCGGCACTATTCAAATTACAAACGATCTGTCATCCTTTAAACCTTTTCGTGCCGTTTACGGAAATATCGACGGACCGGATGTTCAGAGTATATATCCCGAAAAACTTCGATGGCATTGTGAAGGTGTAGGTGTTTTCATGACACATATTGGCGGCTACCCCGGAAAATATGTTCCCTGGGTTAAAAAAGAATTAATAGAACATCCAACTCAACTATTCATTAGCGGCCACTCTCATATTTTAAGAGTAATATTTGATCAAAAATTAAACTGCCTGCATATGAACCCGGGCGCCGCAGGTAAACAAGGCTGGCATAAAATGAGAACTATCATACGTTTCGCCATCGATGGCTCTGCTATTAAAAATTGTGAAGTAATTGAAATGGGAAAAAGATAATAATTATTCTACTTTAACATGTCAGGTAGAGTCTGTTAAATTTTTCTCTGCTCATATTATGAGTAACCTTTAATCGTTAATAAAAAAAAGTGTCAGTTTAAGGCTGACACTTTAAAGCAGGCAAACAATCGGTGAGGCGTTAGATGACTAAAAATAATGGGAAATACCGGTTCTATATTCAACCATTATTCTTTGATAAAAAATTGTTGTAAGTAATAAATTATTTCAGGCTAGTATCATGTAAACAATGAAATGAGCAACTTGCAATCAGCCAAATTCTTCTTGTTGTTTTCTCTAAATAGCCGACTGTTGAGTGCAAAAATTAATTGCCAGTTTATAATTAATAGACACTATTGTTAAGTTAAATCTAAAGTGATGCGTTCTGATTTCAGCCGTCAATTGTCAGCAGATCAATGTATATTAAGTTTCCTCCTGATAGCTGACGGCTGATAGCTAATATGTCAATTTACACTTAACTTAACACCAGTAGATAGTTCTTTAATCAACACTACAAATTAAATTGAATAAACATCATTGCAGTAAAGGGCCTTATTCGATTTCATAACGAATCGTATTACAGAACGTTGTACTAGTAGAGCGTTCTTTAATTATCGTTACAATTTATTTTTAAGAAATCCAATATCATAAAGTCTTTCACTCGATAAGGTAATTAATGGTATTTCAAGAACGTTCTACTAGTATCTCTCAGGATATGTTGATTCAACATTACTTATTCTAAACTACTGTTAGATTATGATTAACACTCTTTCAACCAATATAGTAGTGATGCACAATGACAAGCTTTATTGATAGCGCTCTTAAAAAAAAACTCTTTAACAATATTAAATTACAGTTTGTTAATCTTACACTTCTTCGAAGAAAAGTGAATAAAGAAAATAAGTTGCACAATATATATATTCAATTTCATATTATCAAGTGATTTGTTTTAAATATTTATTTTGGAAGTACATAGGATTATAACATCTTAATTAAATGTAATAGGTCTTGCATTTCAAACATAACTTTACTTTGAGATAAAAGCTTAACTAGGATTATGGACTCAAAACTGTTAATTAAATTTCAACCTAACTCATGAATTTATTAGAGGCATTCAGGAATATAAAAACTTTTGTATTTGATGTTGACGGGGTATTAACGGACGGGTTCCTGAGTATATTTGATGATGGCCAAATGGTGCGGCGCATGAATATAAAAGATGGCTATGCACTTCAACTTGCAATAAAACAGGGATATGGCATTGTGATTATTACCGGTGGCAATTCCGTATCTGTTCAGGAACGATTAAATCGTTTAGGCATTAAAGATGTATTTATAAAGGTTGAAAATAAGAAAAGTAAACTCACTGAATACATGGAGCAACATAAACTTTCTCCAAGCGAAGTGCTATTTATGGGAGATGATATTCCGGATTATACTGCCATGAAAATTTCAGGGCTGGCCTGTGCCCCCGCTGATGCTGCTCCGGAGATAAAACATATCTCCAATTATATTTCCTCCATAAAAGGAGGTTATGGCTGCGCCAGAGATGTTATTGAAAAAGTTTTAAAACTAAATAACCATTGGCCAATGGATACCATTATTCGCAGCAAATAATTAACAACAGCTGTTTTTCGCTTCGCTTTCCAATAGTTATCTTCGGCGTTGAATATAAATTGATGATATTAGTAAGAGCTTTTCTAAGACTTGTACGTTGGCAAAATCTGATGTTTATTGCAATTACACAGGTCATGTTTTATTACTGTTTCATGTATTCTCATGAGCATAACCTACCTGTATTACAGGAAATTTTTTTAAAACCTTCATTGTTTATTCTTTTAGTGGTTTCATCTGTATTAATTGCGGCAGCCGGCTATATTATCAACGATTATTTTGATCTGAATATTGATAAAATCAACAAGCCTTCCAAGATTGTAGTTGAAAAAATTATCCGCAGAAGATGGGCCATCGTATGGCATCTCGTTTTAACTGCTATTGGTGTAATGCTAAGCTTTTATATTGGTTATAAAATCAACAATGTTCTTTTAGGATTGCTTAATTTTTGCAGTGCTATACTTCTCTGGTTTTATTCCACCAAATTCAAGAAAGAGCTGATGATCGGTAATATCATCATTTCCCTGTTAACGGCATGGGTGGTGATCGTACTTTATTTTTGCGAATTGCGCTTTTATTACATATTTAATGTTGAATCCGAGAACTACAAAAAATATATAACACTTCTATTTAAAGTAGCTGTGTTGTATGGCGGTTTTGCTTTTATCATTTCTATAATACGGGAAGTTATTAAAGATCTAGAAGATATGAAGGGAGATGAAAAATATGGTTGCAGAACCATGCCTATAGTATGGGGAATACCGGCATCTAAAATATTTATCGGTACCTGGCTTGTTGTTTTAATTGCCGCCCTTTGTATTGTTCAGTTTTATGCACTACAGCTTCAGTGGTTGTTTTCTGCTCTTTACTGTGTAATATTTATAATAGGGCCACTCATTTATATTCTAATAAAATTGGGTAAGGCAATGGTTCAGGAAGATTACCACAAGCTGAGCATTCAGGTAAAACTGGTAATGCTTACCGGTATCTTATCTATGATCTTTTTTAAACTTTATAGTTAGTAGCTGATAGCCATTCAACAAGTATCGTATGAAAAGAATTGTATTAGCATCCCAGTCTCCGCGTAGAAAGCAATTGCTCGAATGGGCAGAAATCCCTTTTGATGTTATAGTAAAAGAAACGGATGAATTATATCCTTCAGACTTAGCTATAAAGAATGTACCGGTATATATAGCACGTAACAAAGCACTTGCAGTAAAACATGAACTAAGTAATGACAGGGTAATCGTGGCCGCTGATACTATTGTAGTTTTAGATAACCGTATCATTGGAAAACCTAAAAGTGTTTCGGATGCAATTGAAACTTTATCAGCACTGTCAGGAGAAAAGCATCTGGTAATAACCGGTGTAGTAATATCAGGTCCGGAAAAAGAGATTGCCTTTTCTGATACGACAGAGGTTCATTTTCATTCATTATCCAGAGATCAGATATCATTTTACGTTAATAAATACCAGCCTTTTGATAAAGCAGGCGCTTACGCTATTCAGGAATGGATAGGGGTGGTTGGTATTAAAGCCATCTACGGTGATTTTTATAATGTAATGGGATTGCCGGTTAGCCGGGTGGTCCATGCGCTGCACATATTGAATAATCCATAAAATTATACAGGGATTCAACGGTTTTATTTGCTTGATAAACGAGTAATTTAATTACTCATTTACGCAAAATAACTATTATCCATGACAGAAAAGCTCCTGCAATTTATATGGCATCTTCAATATTTTAATCGCAACGAATTGCTGACAGAACAAGGCGAAACCTTGCAGATTATCCAGCCGGGAACCTGGAATACCAACCAGGGCCCTGACTTTTTATCAGCAAAGATCAGGCTTGCCGGCACCACCTGGGCAGGTAATATCGAATTGCATATCCATACATCTGACTGGTTCAGGCATTCCCATCAAACAGATAGTAATTTTCAAAACATTATACTTCATGTTGTTTGGAAGAATGATGAGCCGGCAAATACCTCACCATTCTATCTTCCGGTATTGGAACTGCAGTCAAGGGTGTCTATACTTTTGCTGCAACGCTATGAGGAATGGATGAACAACCTTTGTTTTGTTCCTTGTGAGAAAAGCCTGCACCTGGTAAATGAATTAATCTGGCTTAAATGGAAAGAGCGTCTCCTGGTAGAAAGACTGCAGCGTAAATCAACCTATATTCTGCAGTTATATAAACAAAACGTACAGCACTGGGAAGAAACATTCTGGTGGATGATCGCCCGTAACTTCGGTATCCGTGTAAATGCAGATGCATTTGAAGCAATCGCTCATTCTATCCCTATAAATATACTAACTAAACATAAAGGCCAGATTCACCAGTTAGAATCCTTATTATTCGGACAGGCAGGGTTATTAAATACAAAGCTTAAGGAAGACTACCCGCGAATGCTTCAAAAGGAATACCGGTTCCTTCAAAAAAAATACCAGTTACAAAAAGTTTTCGTTCCATTAAAATTTCTTAGGATGCGTCCATCATCTTTCCCTTCTGTTCGCCTGGCACAATTAGCTATGCTTATTTATAACTCTACACACCTGTTTTCAAAGATCAAAGAATTACAATCACTTAAGGAAGTGAAGGACTTATTAGATATTACTGCTAACGATTACTGGCATTACCATTACCGGTTTGAGGAACTGAGCGATTATAAAGTGAAAAACCTGGGCGAAGAAATGGTTAACAATATTATTGTTAATACAATAGTGCCTACATTGTACGCTTATGGTTCTTATCATGGAGAAATTGTCTACAAAAACAAAGCGCTTAACTGGCTGGAGGAAATCGCTCCTGAAAAGAACAGGATCACCAATGGCTGGAAAGAAATAGGCGCCTCCAATCAGCAGGCTTATGACAGCCAGTCATTGATTGAACTTAAAACACAATATTGTGATTACAAACGCTGTTTGGAATGCGGTATTGGAAATGCGTTGTTGAAAATTTAAAGTTCAAAGTTTATGGTTTAACGTTGTTCAAGTAACTTTAAACCTTAAACTTTTAAACTGACGATCTCTCCCAATTGAACACCACCTTAACTTCAATTTCCGGATGAATGCTATTGATTACCGGGCAGGTATGAGCAGCTCTTTCAAGTATAGTCCTATCTTTTTCACCTAATTGTAACTCATCCGGGAAAGAAAATGTTAAATTTATTCCACTAATTCTGCGTGGATCAGACTTCATAATCTTTTCAATTTCTATTTTAGTATCTACCAGATCAATCTTCATATCCCGCGCCTTTATTCCCATTATCGTTAGCATACAACTGCCTAATGCTGTTGCAACAAGGTCCGAAGGAGAAAAGCGTTCCGCCTTGCCTTGGTTGTCAAGCGGAGCGTCTGTTTCTATAACAGTTCCTGACTGTAAATGTGTAGCAATTGTTCTTAAACTTCCTTCGTATGTAATTGTCGAAGTCATTATGTATATATTTTGCATAAATTTACGTTAGAAACTCAAAAACATGACGGTGAAAAAATATTTGTTGATTACAATTACGGTATTGGCAGGAATGGTTTCTATGGCTCAGGACACCAGACAACCCAAACAATCTCCAAGAAATAATAAAAAGGCTGAAAAACGCCAGCAGCTCAATAATATTATGAGGCACGAAGAAGAGGAGGGTGAAATAATTTTCAAGACTCATAGCATATTTGGGGTCAAGATTAATACAGATGGCTATGGTATATTGTATGAAAGAGGTAAGTACGTATCTCCACGGAAAACAAACCTTCTACAGTTTGAGCTTAATGAGAAATTAAGTAATAAAGAAGAAAAGACTACTACAGGATTTGATATTTTCGGAAACGTATCCTCAGCGAAATACGGTAAGGCAAATAATTTTTTCCAGTTTAAGGTGGGCTATGGCCAGCAATTTACCATCGGTGGCAAAGCCAATAAAAACGGGGTAGCAGTAACAGCACTTTATGCAGGTGGTTTATCAATAGGACTGGTAAAGCCTTATTTTATAGATGTGGAAAAGGAAAGCAATCGGGAAAGGCTCCGTGTTAAGTTTACAGATACCTTATCTTCCCGTGATCGTTATTTTATAAAAGGAGCATCAGGGTTCACAGTAGGATGGAATGAATTAAAAGTGGTTCCTGGCTTACATGCTAAAACCGCTTTGCGATTTGATTATGGAAGGTTCAATGAAATGGTTACTGCGATAGAAGCAGGTGTTAATGCTGAATACTACACTAAAAACATTCTACAGATGGGTATTGGTAGCGTTTACAAATCAGAGAAACAATTCTTTTTTAATGCTTATGTTGCTATTGAATTTGGCAGGCGTAAGTAAACCTTTTTAATGGTTAATAGTTAATGATTAATTATAAACGGAAAGATGCTTCGGTTTAACTTCAACTTGTAGTTATGAACTGTTAGTATTAATTATCAATGATTAATTATTAAGGGAAAGATGCATCGAATACAATTATCATTAATGATTAAACCTTAACTATTGACCATTTACCGTTAATAATTAATCATTAACCATTAACCATTAATCATTATGCAGGAGTTACCGGTTGTTTCTAAAATAAATGAATCAGGTTCTATCGTTAAAAAGCCATCCTGGCTTAGGGTTAAGTTACCTACCGGTGAAAGCTATAAACATGTTCGCGGACTTGTAGATACGCACAAACTTCATACTATCTGCGAAAGTGGAAATTGTCCGAATATGGGCGAATGCTGGGGAGAAGGTACAGCTACATTTATGATCTTAGGCAATACCTGCACCAGAAGTTGTGGATTTTGTGCCGTAGCAACAGGACGGCCCAGTGCAGTTGATTGGGATGAACCGCAACGTGTGGCCGAGGCTATTCACCTGATGAAAGTAAAACATGCGGTGATAACCTCGGTTGACAGAGATGAAATTAAAGATGGAGGTTCTATAATCTGGTACAATACTATTAAAGCAGTAAAAGCTCTGAATCCAAACACTACACTCGAAACACTTATTCCTGATTTTAAAGGAGAGAAAGAAAATATCCAACGTGTTATTGATGCTGCACCTGAAGTGGTATCGCATAACGTGGAAACCGTTGAAGCCCTAACACGGCGTGTTCGCATACAGGCTAAATACTGGAGAAGCATGGAAGTTATCCGCACATTAAAGCAGGGTGGCATGCGCACTAAAAGCGGCATTATGCTTGGATTGGGTGAAACAAAGGAAGAAGTGGTACAAACACTAAGAGACCTTGCAGATAATGGTTGTGATGTGGTAACCATCGGTCAATACCTGCAGCCAACAAAAAAACATTTATCTGTTAACCGTTTTGTACATCCTGATGAATTCGCAGCGTTAAAGGAAATAGGTTATGAACTTGGATTAGACTATGTTGAAAGCGGCCCATTGGTTCGCTCCTCCTATCATAGTGAACGGCATGTGATATCCGGTTATGGCAGAAACGCATGGATGAAACAAAAAGAACAATTTGTTTGATATGATCATCAAAAAAATATTTTCAGGAGCAATCGCATTATTGATTGCTCCTTTTTGTTTTTCGCAACTTAACTGGATAAAGGTCGATTCTCTATTTGGTGATCTCCCTTCAACAATGCATGTTTACAAAACAAGCGATCCTATAGATGGCAAACCTAATATTGCTTATTATGCTATTGCCAATTTAAAAGATTCTTCCATGGATTTTACTGCAGAAGCAAAAAATAAATTGAGGTTAACACCATCTCAATATTACCAGCAATATCAATCTCCTTTGCTGGTAGTAAATTGTACCTTCTTCAATACTACAACAGGTGATAATCTTAATACAGTTATTAAAGATAAACAGTTACTATCATTCAATCTTACATCAGTTCATGGTGCCGGAAAAGATTCTGCGACCCAATACAGGATCTTTAGAAGTGCTATTGGCATTAATAATAAAGGAGAGGCAGATGTAGCCTGGCTGAAAACAGATTCTGTTTCTAAGGAAGTTAAAGCGTCTGAACATGTTATTGAACCGGCTATAGAACCTGTGGTATGTTGTGAGCTTTCTAAAAAATTTTACAGAAAGCAAAAAAGGAATGAAAAACAACTTTCGCATAAATTCAGTGACTGGAATATGGTAACTGCAGTAGGCGGTGGCCCCGTACTGATACAAAAAGCAGATACGCTTATTACTAATAATGAAGAAATGATGTTTGCCGGCAAAGCACGTTACGACAAACATCCACGTACAGCCATGGGATATACCAGGGATAATAAGTTGATAGTGCTGGTTATACAAGGCAGGTTTCCGGGGATTGCTGAAGGTGCAGATTTTAAACAGGAAGCTATGATTTTAAAAGACCTGGGTTGTTATGAAGCCCTTAATCTTGATGGTGGAGGAAGCAGTTGTATGCTGATTAACGGAAAAGAAACTATTAAACCATCCGATAAAGAAGGCCAGCGTGCAGTGCCGGCAGTGTTTATGATTAGAAGAAAGCAATGAGGTATGAGGTATGAGGTTTGAGGTTTGAAATAAGCCCTTTACATGTAAGATAAATCATTATAGAAAAAATTATAAAATTATTATTTGGATTAGTGAACATAATATTAACGTGATAATTGATACCTCATACCTCATACCTCATACCACATACCTCATACCTCATACCTGATACCTCACACCTGATTCGTCTTCATATCCCAGGCCAATGCGCTTGCGCCTAAAATTGCAGCATCGGCTTCTTTTAAATGACTGACGAGTATCTTCACTTTATTTTGAAAAACCTGGATAAGATTAGCCTCCATATTTTCCTGGGTAGGTTTTAAGATAAGATCGCCGGCTTTGGTTAATCCACCAAACAAAATGATGGCTTCCGGACTGGAGAACATTACAAAGTTTGCAAGTGCAAGTCCTAAAATCTTTCCGGTAAATTCAAAAATTTCTTTTGCCAGTTTGTCTCCCTGTATAGCTGCTTCGTACACCACTTTAGAATCTATATCTTCAGGGGCCGTATTTCTTAACAGGCTTTTTTCATTGCTATTGTTAAGCATTTCCAGTGCCGTTAAACGAACGCCGGTTGCTGAGGCATAACTTTCCAATGAACCATATTTGCCCGTGCCGGTATGCAACCGGCCATTGGGAATTGTAATGGTATGACCCAGTTCTCCGGCAAATCCATCGTGACCGTATATTAATTTACCATTGGCCACAATACCGCTTCCCACACCTGTTCCAAGGGTGATCATAATAAAATCTTTCATGCCTTTTGCGGCGCCATACATGTTTTCACCGATTGCTGCAGCATTGGCATCATTGGTGAGTACAACGGGTAATTTGAATTTGTCCTCCACCAGTTTGGCAAGCGGAATAATTCCTCTCCATGGAAGGTTGGGTGCGTATTCAATTGTTCCCGAATAGTAGTTACCGTTAGGAGCGCCTAACCCTATGCCTATAATTCTTCCCGGGCCGCCGGCTTTCTGAATCAGAGAATATAAATTATGATGTAATTCATCAATGAAGCTTTCTACTTGTTCATGACCTCTTGTAGAAATTTCGCCGGAAAACAAGATATTACCATTGCGGTCAACGATACCAAATTTAGTTCCTGTTCCTCCTACATCGATGCCGATTGCTAATGGTTGTAAAGAAGTTGTCATTGACGAGGAAGTGAATGATTGTGTCATAATGAAGGATTTTCAAACAAAAAAAGAACTATTAAGGTAACCATGTTAATCATAAAAGTCCATTAGTGGCTACTTTCTATTTGTTTGTCAAAGTCGAGTCCTTGTGCTTTCAGCACACTTTGTAATTTTAAAGCCAGCCAGGCAAGAAAGGCAAAGCATACCGCCGCCAACAGGTAAGAATTGTGCATACCTATAGACTGGATATCACCGATAGATCCTTGAAATGGAGGAATGACAGCACCACCTAAAATCATCATAATTAAAAAGGCTGAACCCTGGCTGGTATATTTCCCTAATCCGCCAACTCCTAAAGAAAAAAGGCAAGGCCACATTACAGAGCAACATAATCCCCCTGCCATAAATGAATATACTGAAATAATGCCTTTGGTGCTTACACCTACCAACATAAAAACAGCAGCCAAAATTGAAACAGTAAGTAAAGTTTTTACAGGTTTTTCTTGCCCATAAAAAAATGCTATAATAGCTATAATAATGAAAACCACGTAACCAAACAGATCCCTGACATCGCTCCCATATAATTTATTCACTAAAAGGATAACTGCAAAAGCAACAAAAGGAACTACAACCGTTGCAATTTTTTTTGATTGGGGTGATAAATTAAAAACACCAATGGCACCCGTCCATCTTCCTATCATTAAACTTCCCCAGTAAAGAGATACGTATTTTGATATCTGACTTACATCTAATCCGGTTTCTGTTAAATACCCCGGAGTTTTTAATAAAGCGCCGAAATTATTATCAATAGTAACTTCAGCTCCTACATAAACAAAAATTCCAAGCATACCGTATATTAATTGCGGATACTTCATAGCTCCCCAACCGGCATTATTTTTAATTGCATTGTTATTTGAATAAAATAGAATAAATACTACCACTACCAATGTAACGATCAGTAATGGAAGTTTAGGTATATTGGTTAATTGGCCTATAATAATTATTATCCCGATAGCAACGGTCATGCTGATCAATGAAAAAGCCGCTTTCATTGATGCTTCAAATTTTGCATCATTTTTTCCTTCAGGTAATTTTGAAAAGCTAAAAACCAAAGCCACAGCAGCAAAAACTGCCGCTACAATCATGTAAAGAGTATTGATATTGGTTACTGTAACTTCTTTTATACCTGCACCCAGGGAACCGAATAAAAAAAAACTTACGATAATAGGACCGAGGGTGGTGCCTAAGGAATTTACACCTCCACCTAAATTTAACCGGTGAGAACCAGTAGAAGGATCGCCTAACATAATAGCAAATGGCTGCGCTGAGGTTTGCTGCAAGGAAAAGCCTAATGCAACAACGAAAAAAGAAGCTAAAATTGCAGGAAAAGAATTTGCATTCGCAGATGGAATAATCAATAACGCCCCTAAAACAGATATCCATAAACCATAAATGATCCCTTTTTTATATCCTATCTTATTCAATATGTCATATCCTAAAACACTTGAAACAAGATAAAGAATTAATGAGCCGATAAAATAAGCCCCATAAAAAGCTGAGCCTATTAATTGAGATTGAAATTGATTTAAATTGAAATGCGTTTTACAAAAAGGAATGAATATACTGTTTGAAGCAGCAATAAAGCCCCAGAAAAAAAATACTATAACTAATGTAGATAAGGCTCCGGAATTTGTTGGTTGTTTGACTTGGGTCATAAGCAATCAATTAATTTTATTGTGGGTTGAAAATAACAATCTTTTATTAAGCTAAAAATTTTTTCCTTCTTCAGCAACAACTAATTGAAAACCTTCCTAAATTGTTGAGGTATTCTTTTAAACCAACCTTCTTAATACATGGAAATTATACACGTATCTGCTGAATGTTATCCTGTGGCAAAAGCAGGCGGGTTAGGAGATGTAGTTGGAGCGCTGCCTCAATATCAAAATAAACTGGGTCATATAGCCAAAGTGGTGATGCCCATGTACAGAACAAAATTTCTTTACGACAATCAATGGGAGGTTACACATAAAGGTGGTGCAAGTCTTGGTAACGCCTGGTTTGAATATACCATAATAAAAGAAAAAACTAATAAACTAGGATTTGATCTATATCTTGTTGATATTAATGGGTTGCTCGACAGGGAGAAGATATATTCTTATGATGACGACACCGAACGTTTTACTTCTTTCCAGATAGCTGTAGTGGATTGGATTGCTTCGTGGAAACATCAGCCTGATGTTATTCATGTGCACGATTATCATACAGCCTTCATACCATTTATGCTGAAGTATTGTTATCAATACCAGCACCTGGCAAATATTCCAACAGTGCTTACTATTCATAACGCTCAATACCAGGGCTGGATGAGCTGGGATAAATCTCATTATATTCCGCATTGGGATAGCTGGAAAAGGGGAATGTTAGATTGGAAGGATATGATTAATCCATTGGCCTGCGGTGTTAAATGCGCATTCAAAGTTACCACTGTAAGCCAAACCTACATGGAAGAGCTTCGATACATGAGTAACGGCCTCGAAGCACTTTTTGAATATGAAAGAGGCAAATGTGTAGGAATATTAAATGGAATCGATACTAAAGTATGGGACCCTGAGCAAGACACTTACCTGGAGAACCATTTCTCAACAAAAGATATTGAAGCTGGTAAAATGGCCAGCAAAAAGATATTGTGCGATACTTTTCACCTTGATATCACAAAACCACTGATTGTTTTTATTGGAAGACTGGTAGGCGAAAAAGCTGCCGATCTGCTGCCGCAAGTTATTGGCGATTCCATTTATTTTATTAATGGAAAAATGAATTTTTTGATACTGGGCAGTGGTGACTTTTGGGTAGAGCGCCAGTTGGAAACTATGCGTGGATATTTAAAGGGTATCTATAACGCGCAGATAGGATATAACGAAAAATTAAGTCACCTGATGTATGCTGGCGCCGACTTTCTATTAATGCCCAGCAGGGTAGAGCCGTGTGGGTTAAACCAGATGTATTCTATGCGTTACGGAACTATCCCAATTGTAAGGCAAACCGGAGGTTTGCAGGATACTGTGGTTGATTATAGTGAGGAAAACGGATATGGAGTTTGCTTTACCCATGCATCAGTTGGAGATATAACACATGCTATTTACAGATCAACTTTATTGTATGATGATATTGAAAAAATGACAGCTATACGTAAGCAGATTATGGAGCTTGATTTTAGCTGGGATAAAAGTGCACAACAGTATATAGATGTTTATAAAAGCATCATGGTACCGCAAAGCAATAGTGTACCGGAAAGCAATATTGTGCCTGAAATGAGCTTTGTACCGGAAAGTAACATTATGGAAGAAAGCAATATTGTGCCGGGAAGCACTATTATTGAAGATAGCAATGTGGTACCGGAAAGTAACATTATGGAAGAAAGCAATATTGTGCCGGGAAGTACTATTGTTGAAGATAGCAATGTGGTACCGGAAAGTAACATTATGGAAGAAAGCAATATTGTGCCGGGAAGCACTATTATTGAAGATAGCAATGTGGTACCGGAAAGTAACATTATGGAAGAAAGCAATATTGTGCCGGGAAGCA